>JAABUO010001675.1_pt1 | contig 28250 bp, 36 predicted proteins | sample 5559291 | NCBI WGS metagenome assembly JAABUO01 (sample SAMN10711878, study PRJNA513372) | rock metagenome | isolation source: Antarctica rocks | place: Antarctica: Victoria Land, Finger Mt sud | reverse complement strand
ATGCATCAGATGAGACTGTTGACCCAATCACTTCACTTGACAGTGGTTCATAAGGCCAGGCTGCTCACTCAGGCTCACGCACGGCTCAGCTGGTTTCTGTGTCGGGTTTGCCCAGCCTGCTATGGCACTGCAATGAAAGCCTTGTCACAAATTTTCTGATTGGACCCATCATTTAAAGGCCTGCCAAAGCACTCAATGCAAGTGACATAGGCAGCTTGTGTAAACCCCCAAGTTGACCTGGCATTGCAACTTTGGCTGTTTGTTAGCACTGGTCGAATTGGGTCCCATGCTCTTAGCCTTAGATTTTAATCATGCAACAGGATGCATGGTTGGCTTGACCGAAACTGCCCAGCCATTCACATGTACATGCTCACACTCTCTTGTGTCTATGCTACCCATGGCCAGGTGTGTTCTACTGAATTGTGTAATGCTGCCTTTGAGCCATAGTGTTTGTGGTTTGGTTGTGAACGCAGCGTCCTCTGGCATTGGTATGGTTTTATTGATTGCAAGCCACCTGATGCACCTGGGCATGTTGACATCTACACTCTGCAGAGCTCTGTGGACAGCAGGCTGGACAGATTCTGTGTGCATCTTCTCAAGATTCTGCAGATTGCTAGAACAATCTCGCCGGTGGCCTTTTGCCAGCTTGTACAAGAAGGCTGCATACAACTGACCAGGGCCAGCATCCTGTCATTAAGTCCTAATCTGCGCAGGCTGCAGAGTGATGGGCCTTGGCGTCCTGCCTGTGCTGTTACAGTCTGTGCATGTGTGAGTGTATCTGACTTGCCTGTTCACTGTTGACTTGCCTGTCCAATAGCAGCAAGACGGTCTGTGCATGTGTGCGTGTCTGTGTGCATGTGTCTGTGTTTGGCTGTCTGCATGTCTGTTTGTGGGGTTGTGTGGAGCTGAAGCGTGTGCAGGAACCTTTTTGGCTGACCACTTGCGGCAAGGCAGTGTGCAAATGCAGGTGCTGTATGAAGGTGCGGCCAGCAGGTTAGAGTTGGGTCTGGTGCATTCTAAGGGTTTGCACTGGCTCCTGATTCCTGCTTGGTTGACACCAGCTATAGCGCTGTGCCTGATGGAGGTATATCAGCAAACCTGGTTTTGGTAACAGCGCAGCCCTTTGTGAGCGCATGCTACACAGCCTTTGCTTAAGTGTAAGCAAATATGTGTGAGTATCTGTGTCCAAGGCTGCGTATGAGTTTTGTCTAAGAAAATGGAGGCTGTCATGGCTCCTCTGTTGCTGGTGGTCATTTGTCTTCACAGAGTTGTGATCATGCATCTGTTCACTAACCACATTCAGAGGTTTTGATGTTAAATTTCCTGGTGTGTTGCATTTGTGCACCATGCGTGAAATAACACCTTATGCATCACAGAACGCAGTTGTTTTCCATGTCTGCATGCAGTTTGGTTGCAATGTATATTGGCTGCATATCTGTATGATGACATGTGACTACATACATAGATCATCATTTGGACTTCTGTGGCCTGACCTGCCCACAGGCAGCCCTGGCCCACCCCTTCCTGTCAGTCGACGCCATAGCCTAGTGTGCTTGCCCTACTACTGCCAGGAAAGGGACCTCCTGCCTGTTGTGCCAACTGACGCTGCTTCCCCTTCAGGGCAGCACACTGGGGCTTCAGGAAGCATGAACGCAGTCTATGGCCCAGCTGCTATGCAGCCTCACTCAGCCACGCTTGCTCAGCCCAGCTCAACTAGCCAAGGCTGCATTCCCAGGTGGTCAGGCCGTTGTCAGGAGAGAGAACGGACGTTGCTGAGTCTGTGTCACCCAGGGATAGAGTACTTGACATCAAGGCTGTAGGGACCTGATTGGGCAATTGGCGCTTGTCCTGCACGTACCTAGCTCATCATGAGCTGGAAAGCGTTTTAATTATTATTATTTATTAAGGCTGTAGGACCTGATTGGGCAATTGGCGCCAGCTATGCAATCTGTGAGCAGCACAGTTCATGCAGCTAGCGTAGCTGAGGCTATGGTCGATGGTGGTGCTAGATCCAAGCAGTGGGCAAGAAGTTGTAAAATTACATACACCACTGAAAGCAAAGTAAACTGGCCATTGTGAATGGGTATGAACCAAATGTGACACACATCACACATCAATCAATCACTCAATTTACGTTTCCTGTTTCACACATCATTACAGCGTTTTTTAACGCAACATCTACATCATCTGGTGACATCATTCCTGCTGAATCAGCGCCGGACGCCATGAAACAATGGTGCTTGTCAGTACGACTGTATGCCAACGTTCTGGCCGCGATTGTCCAAATGCCTTTCAACAAAAACATTTTGAAACCTGGGAAAAAATGCAAAGGTATAATGCATACGTAACGCCTTCCATTGACGCATCCCTTTCAAACACTTCTGCAGGTGAGGCTTGCAGACGGCCATTGGCCTTTTGCAGCGATGCAGTTTCCAAAGGAGTCACTGCGCCGAAACATCGCCAGGACACTGGTTGTCAGCATGCTCGGCAAAACGTGCAACAAGCTCCCCTGCTTGGAGCATCACAACGTGCAGGCGAACGATTTCGCTGACTGGCATCTCAGCAATTGACTCTCACTGATGCAGCACACGGAAGACAAAGTGTCATGAATCGAGGTCGCGAAGCTGGAAAAACCGATATCGTGAGACTACTGTCAACTGGTCTGGTCTTGCTATTCACGTTGCCTTTGTGTACTGTGTACCGCATTATTGTAAACGCTGATTAGCCCGAACTCATGGTCCCTGTGTCAGGATCTGCGAGAATGTCTTGGCCTTAAAGTCTGTTCTGGAGGCACCTTCTGCCACACCCTGCTTGCTGTTGTTGCTGGATGGCTGGTTTGGTTCTTGGCAGAGCCTGCCCCTTGCACAGCTGCACGGCTTTTTCATGCCTGTGCCTTAGAACACGCAGAATTTGTGCTTGTGAAGGTGAGTTTGCCTGTTGCATGGCAGCAACTCAGCTTGGAAGTCATTTTGAAGCTATCACTCCCTGCACTGACTGCTGCATGCACGCATGCATGCATGCATGGCCCCAGCCATGCAACAGCTCGTACCTGTCATCCTGTGGACCTTGGCTCAATCACTGTCATGCTGCAGCTCTTGGATGGACGACAGTACCTGCTTGAGGTGCACCGGCTGTCTGTGGACTGCAAGTCAATGGTGCAGACAAACATGGTAAGCTGCTGTTACATCATCTCCAGAAGTGTGACATTGTGCTGCCAATGACATCACAAGCAGTCTCATGGGTGTCGTGGTGTTGATCAGGAACATGGCAAGCCTTCTGGTGATGCTGCAAGGCAGCTCAAAGGTTTCCAACTGTTTTTGAGGACATTTGCGTATAACACGGAAAAGGACGTTTTTGAGCTGGTGCCTCAGATGCCTCATCATCTTCCTCAGCAGATTTGCCAGGCCCTTCACGCCTTACAGCAGATAGACACAGCCGGTAAGGAAGCGTCACAGCAACCGTTGTAGTTCTTGCATATGCCTCAGCAGGGCAGCTTCTGTATGCCAAGCATTCCTGTCTTTCTCGTTCCCAAGAAGCAACTAGAGTATACTGCAAAGCAAGAGAGTGCTGCTATGTGCCACTTGTTCAGTGCCATTTGGTCTGTGTGTGAGGACCGCCTGTGGACGGCAACAACGGTGCAGCTGTCTTTGGTCAGAGGCATGTGCTGCTGTACTCAGCCCAAGACTGTGCGCTCGGACCTGCAGGTGCAGATTGGCAGACATTCAATGCATCACAGAAGCAGATGCGCAGGGCAATGCTGTCTTTGTATGGCAGCAAGAAACGCCTTGTGCCTCCCAGGGCACCCTTGGACCTGACAGGACCCATGGGCCGTACAATTCATGCTATCTTCCTGTTCCAGGTCCGCATGTTGCCTTGGCCACTACAAAGCATCTTGATTCATGTTTGGGCAGGAATGTAGGTGTTGCCATGCTACTAGCCTGGCCGTCTTGATTCAATGCCTTGAATAATCAAACGTACATTCTCAGCTGTGCAGTACACTGCACAATTACATTTTCTAAGTATGAACATATTACGCGTGATGTGCAAGGAGGCTGCTTTTCATGTCACATTCATGCCAATGGAGCAAGTATGCCTTTCATTGTAACTTGTGTGGCATTGCCGTGTGAATGCACTGGCCCAACACGACATGGCAACAGCACGTCATTGGCATGCCATCATAGGTAAAAACTACAGACACAGTGGCACCAAGCATAGTACCGTCAATAGACATAACCTTTGGTCTATACCTAGACCTCTGACCTAGATTCTACATTCAGGAACAAGCAATAGACAGCAACATTTCTGCTGTCACCGCATTACTGCTCCCGATCTTGTCCGGTATCATGGAGTCTGAAGAGAGATGTGGGAAGACAAGACCTGCAAGCCTTGTGGTGTGTGCAGACTCTGGAGCAGATCTATCTCATTTACCGGGGCCGATACTTCTATCCAGTTGTGATCCAGATCTTCACTTGGCCAGCTCTGCTGGGTATGGCAGCCATGCTGGACCAGCAGCGTAAGAAAGCCATGGCTCTCATGAATGAGTGCCGTCTGACACCACTGGTGCAACACCAATGGGTGAGGGCGGCTTCCTCGCACCGCCTGGTGCCTGGGGATGTGGTGGTGCTGCAGAGCGGCAGGGCTTCATGTGACATGGTCCTTCTGCGAGGAGCGTGCCTGGTCACGGAGGCAGTGCTGTCTGGAGAGGTGTGACTTACCCTGTGCAGACAAAAGAACAGTCTGTGCCTGTTGGCAGTCATGAAGGGAATGCCCCTGAGACCTCACATGTCCTTCAGACACCATCATGGCAGCAGTGGTAGCATATCAGCATTGTGCATTGCATCACTAGGCTCTAGCTCAGCTACAAGCGCTGAAAACATAAAAGGCAGCTTCATCAGCTGCACTTTCATGTGTGACTTGTGTGATGTGTTTGTGGTCAAATACTGCAAACTCTGAGCAGGTTGGGACAGCATGAGGGGAGCAGTCAAATTTGCCATCTTTGGATGTGAGGCAATGAACGCCAGTCTGCTTTTGTGCCAGACTGGCAAAACCCTTTGCTCTGCAGGCAAAATACTGGCGCATGAGTGCATAGCACTAACATGGCACTGCAGGATGCTGTGACAATTGCTACCAATTGTGAGCGCAGTGTCAGATTCACGTCGCATGATGGCAGCTTGCAACTCTTACAAGCATGAGGCTGTGATGTTGCAGGCTGAACAGTTGCGCAAGAGTGCGTATGTGTCAGCGCCGGGCCAGGATTATGATCCAGAGAAGGACCGCTCTTGCACCATCTACGCTGGTACCATGGTGCAGCAGGTGACCATCCCACATGTGCCCTTTTGCTCTGTACGGCAAACATGACCAGTCTGGTGCCAAGCTCCACTTGTTTCTGTCCAAGTGTAGTTGAAACGTCTTGCACATTGATTGCATGCCAGATATGCTGACATGCACTTGTGTGACCTCTGCACAGGCTCATATGGCAGCTACAGCCGCGCCTCTGAGTCATTGTATTGTGCTGGATAGCCTGTGGGAGGTTCTGCATGTTGAACATCCAGGTGCTGGTGCAGTCAAACGCATTGCTGGGCACACATACATAATTTGCACGACAGTCAGCACACTTGATTATGCACAAACTGAGAATGTTCATGGAGTGAGGATGTCACAAGCTGAAGTGCAATGCTGCAGGTGTGGAGTCCTGAGAACAGCGCAGAGGAGGTGCTGGTGATGGTATGCCGGACTGGGCTGAACACTGCCATGGGAAGCACAATCAGGGAGCTGCTGGTACCTGCAAAGGTCACAAAGAGAGATCCTGTCGTTGCGGTATGTGGTCAACACTTCTGCAGACAGCATGTTAGTTGGCTTGCCTGCATGCTCTTTGCTCATGACTCACTCACTCATCAAGTGCTCTATGGTTCACTCATTCACCCAGTCACTCACAGACAATGCACAGTCCACATATCTGTTCATCCACCTGTCTACTTATGCACTGCGTGTTCACCCGTTCGCCCATGCAGGTCTTCACTGCATTCACCCCTTAAATGGAAATGTTCAAATTGAAGCATTCAGTCATTTTCTCTCTGGCTTGCTTGCTCCCTCACTCCTCTCCACTCACAGCCTCTCCTCACTCATCTCCTTGCTCACCCTGATTGATCTGCTCACATAGTTGCTCACTGTTCTCACTGGTGAACCTGGCTGCAAAACGACCCATCTTCGCGATCATCCACACTCTTAAGTACCTTCCCATGTCGTCCAGCTTTGTCTGACATTCACTTGATGTTGAGCTTGCAGGACATAGGCCGCCTGTACCTGTTTGCTCTGGTCTTGCAGTGCTTCATCTTCATCCCGTACATCTTCAAAGCTCCACAGCATGGGCAAGACGCAAAACAGGTGGTCTGGCAACTACTGGACCTGGTCATATACGCTGCACCTCCTGGCTTACCACTTCTACTGATGCTGATTGGAGCTGTGGCGCGTAGCGTGCTGCTGAAGGACGGCTTGATGCTGCTGTTCCCTGAAATAATTAAACGCGGCGCAGCTGTTGATGTGGTGTGCTTCGACAAGACTGGAACCCTGACTGACAGCCTGGTGAGTGCTTCGTGACAGCAGCAAACGGAAGGAAGACCATGCTGAGGGGTTGCATGCTTTGCTGCTTGCAGGCCCCGCTGGGTTGCACACGTCGTGCTTTGCTGCAGATCTGCAGTCCGAATTGTATCTGCAGAAGCTGTTCCTCCGTATGGTCATGTCTTAAGTCCACAGCGCCCTATGTAGTCATCCTGTTGTACTGCTGTGCATTGCTCTGCATCACGTTGTTCATGTTGTGGCGACTTCAGAGCACACTGAGTTTGGTGGCAGTGCCTCTGCATTGCTGTTCACATTGTGGCATTTTCATACTGAGATTGAATGTGGTGGCTCTGCATCGCTGTTCATTTTGTGGCGACTTCAGAGCAGACTGCGTTTGATGCTCTGGCGGCTTTGCAGGCAAACTTGCATGGTGTGCTGCCTGTGCACAAGGGCACCTTTGGCTCGCTGCAGCAGAGCGGCCTGCAGTGGGGCAACAGACTGAAGCAGATGTTTGCGGCATGCCACAGCCTGAACATGGTCAGCAGGTCTGCTGTGGCAGGCGCAGACATGGAGCGCAGCCTCTTCAAAGCAGTGGAAGCCAGCTTCTTGGTGGGCATCTGCCTCTGCATTGTGGGTTTACCTCATCTTTTTCAAACAAGGCCAAAAGTGAGACGACAACAAAAGCAGTATACAAAGGAGCTATGGAAAATAAACGGATACATATACTGAAATGGATTGATATATATTGTTGTGTTACACAAAAAAACTTTAATTGGATTGCTGAAAATGCCCGCATGCATATGACACTGAACTACTGCTTGTCCCTGCACTCAGCAAGCAGAGACAACCAAGCTGTATGAAGCCTCTCTGCCTGCCTGTGATTGCCCTCCTCTTCTTGTGAGCATGCCTGTTTGCCAATTTCTTCATCACCAAGTGTCCAGATATCAAAACCTTCAAAATAGTTTGCATTACTTTGACTGCCCTGAGTGTGCAGGACAGGACAAGCCATGATGGGGAATTCTGTGTCAATTTTTTGGTTGCCTTTGGTGCCTGCCTGTCTGTTTGCCTGTTTCCTGGTTTCAGAGACTATCAGTCTATCAACTTGACTTTGCTTGCATTCAGAGCAAATGCACAATCACCGCATCTGTCATGCACTAGCATGTACTGCTTGACAATGTTGTTCCACACAGTGTCACAGTGTCTTGTACTCAGGCATAAAATCAGACAGTTGCATTGTGCTTACAATGTCACCATCCCGTCCGGTGTGCGTAAATAATGCAAAGCACTGAAGGCGCCATGCCAATTGTACGCAGCTGGCTCTCACTAGGACTCTGGCTGCGCAATACCCATGGTAACATTGCCCCCCCCCCTCTGCCGCCCACCCCATCCCTTCCCCCGAAAAGCGGGGGGGGTTCGCCTTTCTACTGTTTGTCACCCAAAGCATTTCACTGTTGCACTGTCAGCAGTGGACTTAGCCTAACAATGAAGCAAGCATGCATGCAACCATGGTTGACTGCCACATGCACATGCAGGACAGACAGACAGTGGTTTTGCCCCGTCGGCCTAATGCAAGGTCAGCCGCAAGCACAGTGAAGCTGTCCATCATGAAGGTGCTGGGGTTCAGCTCTGAGACCTTGAGGTCTGGTGCAGTGGTCCTGTCTGAAGATGCACCCCATGGATCAGCCCTGCTGTTTTTGAGGGGCGCCCCTGCTGTCATCAAAACCCTTGTTGACCCTGCTACCGTCCCTGCTAACTTTGATCAGGTGATTGTTTCCAGTCAGGCCTGAGCTGACAAAAGCACTCTACATGACCCATGTATGCAAAAATGCACACTGCATGTAGCACCATCATGCCCTTGCCCTTCGCTTTTGGCCAGGAGTAAAATAAAATTGGGGGAAAAACTATATGCTATTGAGCATTGGTGATCAATTGTAGAATTTAACTCTGGCGCAGCGCGGTGATACAGCTGCTCTGCCTAGTGATGCAGATCCTGTGAAACCCCTCTGAGTAGCTTCTTGACAAGACGGAATGATGTACAGGTAGTGGATGACTACAGCAGCAAGAGCTATCGGTTGCTGGCAGGGGCAGTGGGGATCATCCGGGAGCTCCACAAGCTGGACCTAGCATGCATGACTCAGCAGCAAGTGGAGTCGTGTGCAACACACATGCAGTTGCTCTGTCTGGTGGTGCTGACCAACAGTGTACGCACAGACTCAAGACAGACAATCAGCCAAATACAGGATGGGTGAGATGCGACTGTCCCCAAAGACATGTTGCAGCTGTGCTCTGGTTGCTGCAGCAGATGTGTTGGGTGCTGCGCATGCGTATGCTGTGACAACCTTCCCAGGCATGTGTTCTGCAAAGCTGAATCTCTGTGCAGATGCTGAAACTTGCTGGCCTGGCTTAAATGTAAGGTCTGCACAGTACCGAAGAGTAAGTGTCACTTGGATGCACAGGATGTTCAGTGACTCTTACACGGTGTTCACACAGGCCATTTTGGTTGCAAGGCTAGGTGTACAATGTGCAATGCCTGCAGCCTTTCTTGCCGGCAAGGGAGTGAATTTGCCACACTCACTGTTACTGTTACTGTTACTGTTTTTGCAGTGGTGGAGTAAGGACAATGATGATCACAGGCGACTACCACCATACAGCAATAGCTGTGGCAAGAGACGTAGGCATGGTCAAGCCTCAAGGCTCGTTGATCATCATTGATACTGCCACACAACCTCAGCCCAACCTGGACCCTTCACTGCTGACCCCCTGCAGCCCCCTGCAGCCCCCACTTCAGATCCCACATACCCCCGGCAGAGTGTTCACTTCAGATGATAGGCACCGTTCTTCTTCCATCCAGCAGCTTCCCAGTGCAGCTCAGCAGGCTGATGATCGTCATTCTTATCAGAGCCGGAATCAACAGCGTGTGGCCCTGACTGCTGATCCAGTGATCAAGACCAGGCATGTGAGCTGGGATCATGTGCTTGAAGATGGCAAAGGAATCAGTGAGGGCAAAGAAGCAGTCCTGCCACAGTCATCTGCTGCAGTCAAGACCAATCATGTCTCCAAGCTGCTTCAGTTTCCTGCTGAGGCAAAAGCCAAGTCAGATTTGGCTCTCTCAGAGTCCCCTCAGCCAGGCCCCCGGCTGACCACCCCTGAAAGCCGCAGACTAACCTTGGAGGGGTTGACATTCGTGGCAGCAGGGTTGGGGAATCTGGAAGCGTCACAAGCCCTAGCTGCCCTGGCAGCAGGGCAGATGCAGTGTGCTGTGACTGGGGATGCCCTTGGGTGTCTTCTGCAACAGCAGGACCTGTCTTCTTTGGAGACTGTCATGCGCAATGCTGTTGTGTTCTCGCGCATGCAGCCCCACCAGAAGGGGCAAGTGATGGATCTGCTTAGCACACGTGGCATTCATCAGCTGTTTGATGGTCAGCCACGTTTCATACAGGTACCTCACACGATGGCGTCTGACTGCTGTTGCAGACTGTCACAGTAGATTCTTCTGACCTGTCTGCATGTGCTCAGTAACATCACCAAAAAAACACAGAATCAGGTTTGTTCTGTATCCTCCAAGGTGAGCATGGCTTAAGCTTTATACAGCACTAAATTAACAACGAAGGGGGTTTGGCAGGTTGCCGCTGTCTTCAATCTGAGTAGGGTCATGTCATGCATGCACCAGCAGCCATCACATAGTGTGTCCTATGCTGTGGCGTGCAATTTCGTGCTTGGTTTGTGTATGGTTGCTTGCGAACAGCAGTCTGACCTTTGACTGCCTGATGCCCATCACCACAAAGCCGCTTGTGCATCAGATGACCTTCAACATGTCACAGGTCTACTCATGAGCATGTTTGTGAGATCTGCTAGCTGGCCTGGACCTGTCACTTCAAGGCTTGGCCTCTCCTGAATCTGCTGTTCAATGATTTGACCGAAGTGTTGCATTGCACATTTACTACTATAACCTCGTCGTGTTCAGGTGACAAACTGGCAAGTTCTGCAGCATGCATGTTTTTCACTGAAGTATGTACCTGCAAACTCTACAAGCAAGCAAGTTTGGTGTCTGCAGCTGTGGCGCATACAATCTGGCTCTGCAGCGGCCATCATCAACTGCGCAGGGTGACAGCAAGTACAGCTAGCATCTTGCTGTTGCTTTAGCATAGTTGCTGGCGCTCTGATAGTAGTGAGTTGTGCAGGGTCTGGGGATGACAACCATGTTTTGTGGGGATGGCATCAACGACCTAGCAGCTCTGTCAGCAGCTGACATTGGCATGGCAATTGGGGCAGATGCTGTCATTGCTGCTGAGTTGTCCACCAGCAACGCCTCTGTTGCAGGTCAGCCTTCCGCAGCGTTCCTTCACAAAGGACCACATCCATCAACTGCAATGCCCTGCATCATTGCATGCTCTTTCAGGGACTGATGCAGCGCAAGTGCCACATATCTGAAATTAGAAGGCAGCACAGTGTGTATGTTCAAGGTTTGTTGTTGCATGCAGGTGTGGCCAACTTTATCAGGGTCTCCAAAGGTGCTTGGACCATGCTAATTGCCCTGTTTAAGGTATGTACGCTGCTTGTTACCTGCACAGTTGCTGTATTCACACATTACATGTATACATTACATGTATTCACTACACATATACATTACATGTATTCGCTGGCCTGTTGGCTTTCTTCAGCAGCTGCTGACATCCTGCTTGTTTATTCCCAAATTATTACTAGCCTTTGTTCCTGCCTGCCTGCTTGATAAAAGGGAGACTGCCTTAAGCCAATAGCTCAACACTCAACAAGTTTTAACTAACTGACTGTTTCAGCCACATCACTAAGTGACATCTTGACAGAATGTCTGCAGCATGGTAGCAAAGAGGTGATCAATGAATTTACAGCCTGCACAGCTCGACAAATTGGTTTGTCTGTGCAGTTCATGGTGGTTTACCAATGCAATGTAGCACAGGCCAACATGACAGCCTTCTTTGTGGACGGCTCAACCTTGTCAAACCTGCAGGTGAGCTACAGTGTTTCATTATGCGATGTGGGGTGTGGTCTTGCAAGCAAACTGACAGCGTGCATGTCAACTGCATGCATGCCGTCAATTGTGAAGATGGCATGCATAAGTGACCCTATCTGTTTGATATGCCACTTGCATGAATGCAATCATGCATCCTACTTTCCTGCCAGAATTGCTGCAATGGTCTCCCAAGTTTTACTTGCTTGCCAACAAGATCATGTCATTATCACACAAGAGATATGCAACATGCCAATATTTATACATCATGAACAAGTAAATTTTGCCAGAGCAGCTTATTGATTAGGTCGTTTTGGGTTTAGGCTAGGGCAAGGCCTCAATGCCTCCCCCAGCAGTCTAAGCCTTCATGCCATCTGATCTCTGTGCTTCAATTTAGTGCGCTAAATGCTCTGCAACATGCTGATGGTGAGTCGCCCATTGGTCAGCACAGAGCTTGCTGACTTGGCACTTGTCTACAGATGGGTGCCATCGATCTGCAAGCAATGGCTATGGCCTTGGCTTGCTGCTGGGTTCCTCCCATAAAGAAGATGAACAGACACAAGCCGACCCCTCATACTTGCACACTAGTGGGCTTGCTTGTCATGACCAGTGCGGCCATCGGGATGCAACTGACCCACATTGCCCTCATGCTGTTTATGTGCACAAGGCCTTGGTTCTTGGGTGGAACCAGTACTGCACATCTGGTAAGCTGCTCAGTTTACATCAAGCACAGGTGTTTCTGAATCCGGCATCCAGCTTTGACAGTAAGATATGGTGTCTGCGTTATGTTTATGCAGAGTGCGCGTGATGATCTGTGTCAGCGGCATTTGCACGGCTTGTCCCTGAATCACACGTTCTCCTTGTGGGGGCGCTGTCTGCATTGGAAAACTAATTGGATTCGTGATTGGATTCATGTATGCTGCAATGACAAGCACTCAGACACGATGAAGAATCAGCTGACACCAGTGTGTTCACGCATCCCTAAGACAAAGGACTGCGCAAGCTAGCGACAGCAGCTATCAAAACTGTTGTGCTTGGTCCTGTGCAGAACCCGGTGACATCGACCGCATGGCTGGCAGCAAATGCGCAGCTCCTAACTCCGTTAGTCAGTATGACCGTAGATACAAGGCAGTTCTGTGAGCCCTTGCACCGCACCAGGCCTGTCTTTGTCATTGTTGCCACCTACATACTTCTGTCTTTTGTTGCGGTCCTGGTCAGACCAGATCAACATGTCAACTGGCTCAGCTTGTACAATTTTGCGCAATCCTTCAGGTTTCAGTTCTTGGGGGTTGCATTTGGTGGGCTTTTTGCCTATATAATGTTGTTTGGTGCCACTCGTCTGTTGCTGAGACAGCATCAGCATCGCAGGGTACAGCCGCAGTCAGAGGCAGCGCAGCTGATGTAGCATCAGGCTTTTGGTTGTGCCATACATATGTTTACGTACGCCCCTCCTTCTGCTTACATAGCTGCCATTGCTGGATGCACTGTTGCTAGGATATTTGTGGCAAACCTGAGCAGTGAACAGTAGCATTTTGCATTCGTAGAGTAAGTGTGACATGACATTGGAGTTTTTTGTCAGAAGGGCTCTGATGCCACCTTGACTATATACCTGCATACAATGCAGAGAAGGCTTTTTATTATCTGGCAATGGGCAAGTGACTCAGTGTTGCAGTTCGCTGATCATCCACAGCACCAAGTTCGCTGTTTGGAGCTTGAGAAAGCAATATAGCTTAGAGCTGACGTAGATTTGCAAAGCTTATGACGTGGACAAGCTTTGGCGTTAGTATGATGGCTACCATTTTTGCTGTTGTGATCATAAAGTATTTCTGGTGTGTGACACCTTTAGCTGCTAACGTTAGCAAGGCTACTATTATACAGGTAATCATACTGATTTTTTATTTTATTATTATTTATTTTATAATTGAATATAATCGTTGTTATCTATGATAATAGTTGAAACGCTTTCCGGCTCATGATATGCTATGTACGTGCAGGACAAGTCTTGTGTCTCCAGAGCAGCCTGTCTTGTGCATCCCTGTAAGCTTAAGGCCTCCTAATACGACAGTGTTGACAGAAACGTAATACGACATCATTAAAAGTATACCTCGGGCGACCAGGTGGACGAAGCTCCTTGACTTCACCAAATAATAATTAAAATTAAAAAGCCTGAATGAGTGTAACGCCTCACCTTCCATGCGTGGCTCTGCATGACTTATCAATCTAACGAGTACGCGTTGCGCTTGGGTCGACGAGACAGTTCGAGACACTGTCACAATTCTCTTGCGTCCTCTGCGTTCTGTGTGTTCACAGCACTTTGCACTGAGCAGAACCTTCTTGAGAGTTGATGCTTTCCGCTCGAGCTCCTTGCTCACAAGTTTGCCTTGGCATACGTCAAGCATCTCGTCAACTCAGCAACGCCAGGCACAGGCATCAGTGTGCAGCTTTACCCAAAGGAGGATCTTCTCGCAGCCTTGCTGCGAGGCATGCGGTCGGGCAACATAACCGAAGAGTGACGCTGACGACCTTGCTAGGAAGCACTGTTCTGGCCATGGGTTTCGGCACGAGCGCAATGGCAGCCTCTGCCACGTCGCCAACCGTAGAAACGGTACACAGGACTTGGAACGCAACACCTGACATTGGTCTGCATGCATGTGCATCCAACCTTGCTGTGCCAAAGTTTGCCCTGAGTCTGCACTCCCCTGTTACCCTGCAGATCTTGCAGAACCCAAACTTCCCCGAGACATTTCCTTTTGGGCCTGAAGAATTCCAGCGCTATGATGAAACCCCTGACACCTCTTTCTACTCACAGCCTCGCTTTGTGACGCATATTGACGATGGCGCCATTGCTGCTCTGACCAAGTAATTGTGCATCTGCACTTCTACAATCACAGCTGCTTGTGCCAGCATCATACTTTAGCATCGATTGGGGCATGTTGCTCAGCAAGCACTCTTGAGAAGGGTGCAATCAGGCATGCAAATGATACTTTGCATTACAGGTATTACAGTCAGGTGCTGCCACCTTCAGGCACAGAAGATGCTGCAATCCTTGACATGTGCAGCAACTGGGTCAGCCACTACCCCAAAGGCTATAAACTAGCACGCATTGCAGGTACCTACTTTACACCCAACTCATGTCACACATGGCATGCAATGACAGCCAGGTTCATCTGGTTTGGAAATAGTGGCATGTGTTTCAGTTTGACATTCCGCCATGATCGCTGTTGCCATTCGCAGCCTGCTCTGAGATTCCTCACACCATCTCTGCACCATTGTGCATCTGTCCTCCAGCATATGCACATATGATTCAGGCTGCCTTACCTGTTGTGTAAGTACAGTTACACCTTTTGTGATGATGCCTCAGGTACCGGCATGAGTCAAGCAGAGCTAGAACGCAATCCAGTGCTGACTGACTTCTCAGTCAGAGACCTGAACAAGGAGCCAAAACTGCCCTATGAAGACAACACTTTTGATGTCATCACAAATGTGGTGTCAGTGGACTACCTGAACAGACCATTGGTAAGTTTGATAGCTTTCTAAGCTCTGATCTGTAGCTTCTCTCGCAAATGTCAGAGGGTAATTTACAGTGTGCTGCTGAGCATGTCAGTAATTTCAGGATAGCTGCTGTCATATCCATTGCATGTGCACTGTGGGGTGCACAACTGTTTGATGGATGGCACAGGAAATCTTCCAAGAAATGCACAGAGTCTTGAAGCCTGGCGGATTAGCATTGATGAGCTTCTCCAATAGATGCTTCCCTACGAAAGGTACTGCCTGTTGCCAATTCATGCTTGCCTCTCAATCTCCTCTAGCCTTGCAGCGATTGTACAACCCAGCCACTGACAGTCATTGTAAGCTACTCAGCTGTTGTTGTGTATGCTACCATTTCCAGTGGGGTTGTTTGTGAGTCCTTACTGTGTTGGTGTCACACAGAGCATGGTCATGATGCATGTCACACTCTCAAGGTTGTGCTATTGCTCTGCAGCTATTGCTGTGTGGACACAAACCGGTGACGTGGATCATGCTTGGATCATCGGCTCATACTTCCATTACTCAGTAGCCGGAGGCTGGACAGCACCACAAGCGAAGGATATCTCCCCAGCAGGGGGCATCTTCTCTCGCGGGGACCCTATGTATGTTGCATATGCTCACAAGAAGGCCTAGTCACAGCTCTTGCATAGCTTTCTTTGGAATATGAGACTGCACAGGGTAATGACCTTGACTTCTTCATCAAGGACCAGTACATGAGGATCTGGCGGAGACGCACGTCATTTTTCAACAGCTTGCACAATCAAGCAGCTTTATTCCGTCATCAAATGCTGACAGTGCCTACTGTACAGTTTCTGTACTGTTTTCCTAAATTATTGCCCCAGAACATGTCCCAGAGGACGCAGTAACTTGCAGAGCCTGGTGAAATGCATTGATCATGGAAAGTCAGAGTAGACTCAAGCAGTACATTGATTCCTACACTGATCATAGTGTCTATGCAACAGCACAATGTGCTTCAAACATGTGATGTTGTCGAGCTGCCCTTCGGCTTGAAGCAAAGCCTGAAATCGACTTGAAAGCTGCAGCTTGTATGTGCTGTCTTAAGCTTCACTGGACATCGCTGCGCCCTAACTTGGTTCTGCCGACTGAAACAGTGTTCAATGGTTGTGAACCATCACTGCAAGTTGCTGAGCTGCAACAGAGTGTGCTGGAAGTCTGGAGGCAGCTCTGATGTGAACTGCAGTCTGTCACCTGAGATTGGGTGTGTGAAGCCTAGTGTCTGAGCATGCAATGCTGGCCTGTTGAGATCTTTCAGTGCCTTCCAGACCACTGCTTGCCTGCAGATACACAGATCACAATTGGCTTTGCTTCAGCATCCATGGACATGACTTGCCTTGCAATCTAGCCTGTATAGGGACCTTGTGCATCAGTGGACACAAAAGTAGATTCACAACACAGCTTACTTTAGATGTGCAAAATAGAGCTAGATTCACAACACAAGAATTTTTAAGGATGGACATGGAGATAGACTCAAGAATTAAGGCCTCGGGATTCTATCAAGGACAAATATGTTCCTTGTGACAGAAAGGTCCTAGGAATGGCTCCAACTTCAAACAAAAGCCCTCGCAGCAACACTGAGGCTGCTGCGGGCATAGAGCATGTAGTGCCTCACACACACACCTGGTATTCTTCTGCTTGTTTGTTGTATTGATTGCCTGGCGACTGCAGCTTGTGTGTTGCTGAGTGTTGTGACATCATACCCAAAGACAGAGTGTTTAACAGGTTTGCGCACGCATCAGGTCCAGTCGCGCTGACTCATTCAGATATCAAGCAGGACATGCTGATAGCTTTGCTGCATTGATGCTGTTTGTGGCGTGCATACCGCAAGCTTTTGCCCCGGCCAACAGCACTGACAGCACTCCCTCCAGCACCACCATATGCGTCATCTCCAAACAGGGAGTGCCCTATATTCTTTGCATGTACCCTGCACACAAACCATTTTCTTTTTTCTTTTTCTTTTTCTTTTTCTTTGACTTTCTTTTCCTTTCCTTTCCTTTCCTTTTCTTTTCTTTTCTTTTCTTTTCTTTTCTTTTCTTTTCTTTTCTTTTCTTTTCTTTTCTTTTCTACCCTGCACACCATGTCGCTTGGTGTGCTTTGCATGTAGGTCCAGCTTGCCAAGTTGCGCTCAACCCAAATGCTACACCTCTGTATGTTGATACTGTACTGTTTTCTGGGGTCTCGCTACAGCACTTGTGTCTTGGCAATCGATGATGCAAAGGTCTGACTGACCTGATTTGGTGAGTTCTGCCGGTCTGGAGCTGCCATTCTACCAGGGCAGATGAGCCATCGCCCAAGGCTTGGACCACTCTGTATCCACTCAATGCGTTCCTGCCCCTATAGCACATGTGATCATTTTTTAACGGTGACATGAAAGGACTGTCTGCAAGGCGCCTGAAAACTCCAACATTGTAGGTTTACAACAACCTGTAAACCAACTATACTTACATGCAAAGCACTTGTAGCGCGTGCTACGCACGGTGCACAGATGCCATACTGACGCAGACAGCATGCACAGCATTGGCTAGAAACAAACAAGCATGGTAAGTGCGTACCGGCTGGAGCCAAGAGGGAAAGCAGCCATCTTCTTGCGGTCTGCAGAATCTCGGCCTATGTTGGTAGAGACCTGACCAGCAGCTGCTGAGGGGCATCCCAGGGTAATGGACTGGTAAGTGCGCTGTACGCTGCGTGCCCTGAACTGGTCACTCAGATGCACCAGGCTATACTCATCCTTAGCTATCACCAGCAAACCTGTATCAGCGTTGGTATGAGCTCTGGGGCAGAGACCTGTAGCTTCATCACATGAGATGCATGCTGCAAGTTCAGCTTTGTGCCTCCTGTTGTTTGTGATTGTTGCTTGCCTGCTTTAGAAACCGACAGGTGTATGTCACACAGGTCATGCGTTGATCAGTGGATGTGCACAAGGAGGACATGCAAACAGCTATGAGACAGGCTGATGACTGGTGGTTGACTGACACTCAGCAATGGGCTGTTGCCAAGCTACAGTCAAAAGCATGTGCTGTCTCTGATCCAGGTCTCTGCTGCTAGGGTACAAGTACTCACAGACTGCAGAAACTGCTGTCTGATTGTGATTCTAGACGCAAAGCAGCACTAGACATAGTCTGCTGACTGTTCTGCCTGTATCAGCATGGTGACAGTATCAAGCTAGCTCTAGTAAACAGGATGCTTGCATCATCGTTATCACCGTTGTTATGAGGCAAAAGTGTGGTTTGTTTAAGCTGTGATGGTCGCCTGTTGTGCCTTTGTTTTGTTGTATTACTATGTTCACTACCTGTGGTGCCCTTGTCCAGCCTGTGGACAATGCCTGGCCTCAAGCTTGAGGCATTTGGAGCCACAGGCAGCACAGAAGCCTCATCATCACTCTCACTCAGCTGCTGCTCTGCAACATCACCTGACCCTGTCGGAAGGGGCTTCAGAGACTCTTTCACAATAAAGAGTCGCTAAAGCCCCCTTCTGTAAATATAAGAGAAAGACGTACAACAAAAGAAACCGTGCATCTTTCTTACAAAATGATAGCAGAGTCACAGCCTGTTTTGTGGGGAGAGACACTGACAAGTGTGCAACTCAGGCAAGGCAAGCTTGTGACTGAGGTCAGCAGAGCAAGGACAGCCGAAGAATTGCAAGGCTTTCTGGCCAGTCACATATCTGGAACATTGCATTGCCATAACAGCCAGCATGCGACCGCGTGCTGGCTGTTATGGCTGATCGTCTGGGGCGGCTATACAATCTGAGTGCAATGTGTGATGAAAACAGGCGAGGGAGATGCATGGCAGAGGCTGCAGCAGAGCCAGCCCAGCAAGCACAGCACCATCAGCAAAACGTGTGCACAGGCCATGCTGTACCTGATGACTCATCAGGTGCTGTAGTAGCTTCTACCGGCACCGGAGGGAGACCACAATGATACAAGAAAGCATTGACGAGAGTCCCTGTTGCATGTCCGGGTGCAGGGTGAACCACCATGCCAGCTTCCTGTCACATGACAAGGCAGCAGAAGCTCAGTGCCAAAGATGCTGGCATGTCCACTTGGCAGTCCACCACACTGGAGAATCTGTACAATGCAAACTTAGCATGCTGCCTGCGCATGCAGCTGCCTGTGCATGCCAATGACAAAGAATGATGCAGGGCAGACCAGCAGAGCAGAGCACACCTGCACAGACACACTCCCTTTCTACGCATAAGAGGATGGTTAAAAGACAACAGCACGCTACTGCTGGTACTCTGACTGCCAAAATAGGACCTCATATAGAGAGCTACTCAGGAATGTATGTACCTCACCATACAAGAAGACAAGTTTGATGATTGCATGAGTGAGCATGTGTTGGGCTGCAGTGAGATCTGTGTATGAAGAGGAAGTATGGTAACAATATGCAGAATTCTACAGCAAGACCAGGATCACCTTATTGACAACCATGACGTGAGCATCTTCATACACTATGTTGAGAGGAATGTCCTGCGACAACAAAGTAATGGACTCAGTAGATAAGCTGCAGCGTCACACCAGTTCGTGCTGACTGTTGCAATCGTGTGACAAAGACACGTGGTAAGCAAACTCGTAGGCATGGTACACTGAGCCAGCAAGCCTTTATGGTATCCTACAGAGTCATGCAAGGTGTTGATGTGTTACATGGAAGCATATGACTGGAGTGATGCTGCTGTTGTTGTACGCAATTGAATGGCATCGCCCATGTACAGCTATGTCATTTATGGCCTGCAAAGCGACAGGCAACAGCATATGCTGTTGTTTGCATGTCTTTCTACCTCTATGATAGTCAGGCATGCGCTTAACAGCACATTGGTGGTCAAAAGTTGTGGCAGATCCAAGGTATGTGGTTTGTACATAAAATCGTCTGTACACAAACTTGTTGCAGCACTGATGCAGAGAGCTAACCTCTGGTATAGCTTGCATGACAGGTGCATCCAGCAAGACACACTGAACATGATCTCCTGGCCGGACAGTGAATGATGTCTTGAGCTCTTGTTTGCCGTTCACAATGACATTGCCTGCTTTGATGCAGGCTTGCAGTTTGCCTCGGCTAGCTTGTGGCACTTCTGCTGTCAAAAACGCATCCAATCTGAGCTTGCCCTGACAAGATGTATCAACAAAGTGAGCATGTTGAAACCATGAACTGCGTATGCCTCTTTATGACTGGCAGCAGCACGCACACTAAACTGCCACCCATGCGCACATACCGCTGGACTTGACTGCAAGCTGCATGTGGCAATTGGTGACAGGCACAACAGCAGCGACACTTCAGGACTCTTCGCAGGAACTAATAAAAGACGCTGAAGGTACAAGAAGTTATCACTTTGGTATAGCTTCACTGAAGCTTACTTTGCCAATATTTTGTGACGTCACTCTGAGCACCATTGCTGCGTTATACTCTCCACTAGCCTATATGTGACTTGTGTAAGACGTTACAAACACAACGGAGTTGAGCCAAAACAACATACACACTAGCAGGCACACACCATCTGACTGCTCTTTGCAGATTTGGTGACCTCATAACCACAGACGGCGAGATTCCTGTGTGTAGATGCTGCATGTGGTCGTTGCTGAGCAGCTAGCTGCCAGAAGCACCGCAAGGATCCGCTCATGCAAGACGTAGGCCGCCTGTGGCTCAATTATTGTCGTACTCAAACAGAGTCATCTGCAGAGGAGGCAAGCCAGTAGAACATAAGAAGTTGTCGGCCCACAAGCGGTTACTCCTTGTTGATCCAGCGGTTCGCAAAGTTGCGGTACGAGGTGATCGAGCGAAACTCTCTTCTTTAAGCTCCGGAACCAAGCAGGGAAGCAACCGCTTCACCACTTTCGTGATCAGCTTCGCCAATCATCATCGTCACTGTAGGCCACTGCTACCGTCGCAGTATAACTCTTGGGTCGCTGCCTCATCAGTCAAGGTTGCCAGTTGTCGAGCGTCTGACTGGAGTCACCGCACGTAAATGAAAAGCTCCGAGTGGACCATCGAAGTTGAGCCTGCTAGGGCAGCACGAGATGGCGTACCTGCCGCTGGTCCAGTATACAAATGTGCGAAAGCAAAGGACGGGTTTCCGCATCTTACCGATGTCTCCACCTGCTACGAGCTCTTTCAGCGTTCTGTCAAGCTGTACCCAGATCGCCCATGCCTTGGCTACCGCAACGTGGTCGACGGACAAGTACAGCCATTCACTTACATCACATATACAGAAGCCGGCCTCAGAGCTGCGCACGTTGGTTCCGCAATGAGCGCCGTCGGCCTCAAGGAGCAAGGGCGTGTTGGCGTGTTTGGAGCAAATAGCCCGGAGTGGATGATCGCTCTTCAGGTGACTCTCGCCTTCTTTCGTAGAACATGCTTTCTTTTTTACACCCCTACCGCTTTGACAGCACCGGGCCTGGCTGCACTCAAATTTTCGCAGCTGTATTCAATTATGCACACCATCTTCCGACAACAACTACAACCAGGCAGTGGGTTTTCTAGACCGTTCTGAGTCCAAGATGTTTTAGTTTGTTCCCTTTGCAGCACCTCCCCAGTTATCACCTTGGATGTATGCAGGCATGTAATCGCCAGTCAGCCTACTGTGTGCCCTTGTACGACTCTCTTGGGGAAGATGCCATCGGTTACATCATAGACCATGCGTCCTGCTCTATTGTCTTTGTGGCCAGCCTGAAATTCCCAGGGTTGGTGGAAGCCCTGCCTAGACTGAAGCATCTTGTCAAGACGGTTGTGTATTGGGGTGCCCCTGACCAAATCTCGACACAGGTCTGTCTCAGCATCCATGTTGCCCTCTGAATTAGAGTTTCCTGTATATGCTGAACACCTCTATCTGCAGGTGGCTTGATGATGCATCACAACTGCTTTGTGCTCTGCATGACTCATTGTGTGCTACGGCCAACGTCATGTCCAGTTGTGTTGCATTCCCTTTAGCTGTACTGCAAGCAGCAGTTTTCCCTTAGCTCATGCCACAAATGTCATGCATGCTGGTATCACAAGCCTGATGCAGCTTCGGGGACACCACCCAGAACAATCACAAGGGCAATCATCAGCACAACAACTAAGATGAAAGCTTGCTGTACAGGAAACAGAAGCTTTGGGCATAAGGGTGTTCAGCTTTGATGCCTTTGCAAAGCTAGGGCAGGAGAACCCTTCTGATCCCATACCTCCCAAGCCAGAGGACCTATGCACCATCATGTACACTAGCGGCACCACTGACAAACCCAAAGTGAGGATCACACAGTGCTCAGCTCTGCATGCTGCTGAGCCGCTCAATACGTTAAACAGCTGCACTACATAGCTTAGCACAGCCATGTCTGCAGTATGCCACACAGGCTGCATGTACACTTTAACAAGCCCCGCATAAAAGGATCGGCCTCTCCCTTCTGACTGTGCCTCAAAAATTGCACAAATGCAAAGCATGCATTTAGCATAAAACATTGTGCATAGCTACCTTTGTGTCATACATGCGCTGACGTCAGTTAAATGGATGCTTGTCTTTATCAGAATGACGCCATGATAGGAAGTGTGAATGTGCACATGCATATGCCAATGCTTGAAATGGCCATGATTGTCATGCTTTATGTGTTTGTCATCAACATGCAGGGTGTTGAGATTTCGCACAGAGCTGAGGCTGCAACAGTGGCCGGTCTGCAGACCTTCCTTCAGAATGTTGGCTATGAGCTGCACTGCAATGACAGCGAGATTTCGTATCTTCCGTTGGCGCATATATTTGACAGGTAACCACACAACAGTAATGATAGCAAGTGATGTTCGTGCGTTCCAGCAAATCCTAGGTGTGGGTGACACAAGTCTTGTTCTGCCGGATTGGCCAGTTCTGGGCGTCACAGTAGAAACGTGTGATGTTCAGACATCCAAAAGACTACAAGCACATTACAACGTGTTCCATGATCATGCTGGTGGCTTGTCTGAGAGTTGGTTTGCAAGCAGCATGCAAATGCACGAAATAGCTGATAGCTCACCGAAGAGGCATTGCGATTCTGCGCATCTGGCCAAATCAAGCAAATGTGACTCCAAACATAGTCAACAAGCGTTATGGTGGTGAGTTTGAATGTCTGTCTGTGGTGGTTGTGCAGAACCACAGAAGAGTTGATGCTGTACCTGGGCTGCAAGATTGGCTATTGGCGTGGAGACATCAAAGGGTTGGTAGATGATATTGGTGAGGCTTGCAGACTAATACATATGCACTGCCACCTAAATGTTGTTTGTTGCTGGGACATGGGGGACAGCTCAGGTGGCTCTGCATGTGTATGTCTTGGGCCCCAATGCCCTGCCCGGCCCCTGGCCTGCCTTGCCCCGCCCTGGCCTGCCTCTAATTGCTTATTGGTTGCTATCTCTCCTAAAGTTGACCGCTGTTTCAATTGGTTCTCTCCTCCTGTGTATAGTCATCATACTGACTGGCTCACAAAAGCACAAACAGACAGTGGACACACTTGCAGAGAGTGCCTTGGGATGAAGCATCAGAATTGATCACGTCTGTCATGCAGATGCTAGACAAGCTCCAAGGTAGAGTGTGTTGGGCTCTCCTGCTCAAGTACTGACTCTGAGATGTCTGTCTGTTGCAGCTCAGATGAAACCCACCCTGCTGATTGGGGTACCCCGCGTCTTTGACCGCATCTATGCTGGAGTCTATTCCAAGATGAACGCCAGTCCAATCAAGAAGTTCCTGTTCAACTTTGGCTACCGCTGGAAGCTGTACTACATGAATCAAGGCTATGCTTTCAACAAGGTGATTTGCAGCATGTCACATTGCGTGCCTGTCCAAACATGCTATCACGGAAAGCTGTCATGTAGCTTATAGCATGTAGCATGTAGAGGGCTCTTGCACTCATCTGTAGTCATCTGTGGTCATCTTCCTTAGCCTGGTATCCTCAATTAGGTCTGACAGCATCAGCTTTTGGTTTGTGTCGAGCAAATTGGTAAATAATGTGCTTTTGGAAAGGGCATGACACCTGTGGGCTGACCCTAGTGAGCTGCAGCCATGCAGGTCACAAAACATACACTGGTTCCAGCTTGAGCACACTATGCAATAAAACTCAACATCTGCCTGTCATTTTGTCATGTGTTTCAACACAACAATCATACCCATCACGTGACATGCTGCTGGATGATGTATCTTCAGCCAGCACCTTTCTTGGACCATCACCATCAGGCGGTCATCAGCTCTAGCTTGTAAGCTTCTGCTGCTGATTGCAGGCATCTCCATTCTTTGACAGACTCGTGTTCAACAAGGTCAAGGCCAGGCTGGGGGGCCATGTGCGCTTCATCGTGACAGGTGGCGCACCGCTGGCCAACCATGTGGAGGAGTTTCTGAAAGTCTGCTTCTGCTGTCCAGTGGTGCAAGGCTATGGTCTCACCGAGACCTGTGCCGCCTCCTGCATCGCTGTTCCTGACAAAACAGTAAGCTGTTCCCGATGCGCAGTTCCATCAAGTTGCTGAGTCTGTGTCTATCAAACAGACCAATTTTTGAGAGATGTTCTTAGGTTTCTCTGTGTTTTGAAGCTGATTAGTTGCTACTTCTAGGGTGTTTACAGTGAGTTAGAAAGAGTCTGCAAAGAGCATGTTTCCCTTGGCCTGATGAAACATGTTCATGTGCCAGTCACAGTGATGAAACAGCGTGGTCTGCTTGAGCATCAGAAAGACTGACTGCTGTCTTGTTGCAGCTGGAATCAGGCGCTGCATGACGTAATGGAGTGATGTGGCATAGCCATCTTTGCACTGCTTCACCAGAGAAGCTACCAAGACTGCGTACAGCTGACCTTGTTCTGTTCTTTTGAACCACAGCATCACGATGTCTGAGCTTCCTCTGGTGTCCACCCCTCAAAACTCATGACTGGCATGAGATTTTGGAGTCAGCATTCACTGATTCCAGTTGTGACAGGATTTGTCACATGCATGTTTGGCATGTGTGTCTTGCTCAGCTGTGACTCATGCCATGTGACTGCAGTGCATGGCTGGGACTGTGGGTCCACCTCTGCCCAGCACTGACATGAGGTTGGAAGCAGTCCCAGAGATGAAGTACGACCCCACTGGCAACCCCCCTCGGGGGGAGATCCTGTTCAGGGGGCCCTCTGTGTTCTCAGGCTACTACAGAGACGAAGAGAAGACCGTAGAGGTGGGGCCATTCGCTTTATCACGGAACCGTTGCATTCATTGGCCAGTCCCCATGGTGTCTCAGACGGGATCCCAGGGGGCTTGCAAAATCACTCTGCCTGGCATACACTGTGCTGTACGGCACACGGCACTCTTTGGAACAAGAGCAAGTACAATGAACACCATGTAAGAGACAGAACAACCCCACGCACCCAAGGCAAAATTTTCAGCTCAAATCGTGCTTGTGCTAAAGGTGCTCTAAGAAACTCTCTGGAGCAAGAACAAGTATGCTTGAACAGCAGGTAAGACACATAACAAGCCCATACATCCAATAAAAAGATGCCAAATCGACTTGAACCATGCCTGTGGTGCAGGTGCTGTTTGAAACTCTCTGGATCGACAAAAGTTACAATGAACAGCATGTAAAACACAGAACAAGCTCACACATCAAAGCGATAGCTTCCAACTCAGATCATGCCTGTGGTGCAGGTGCTTTTTGAAACTGTTAGGAATGTTTTGAAGCAAATACAATGAAAAGCATGTAAGACACAGAACAAGCCTGTACACCAAAGCGAAATCTTTCATCTCAAATTATGCCTGTGGTGCTTTTTGGAACTCTAAAAAGTACGCTGAAAACCACATAAGACATGAGACAATCCCACACATCAAAGTGAAAGCTTCCAGCTCAGGTCACGCCTGTTGTGCAGGTACTGGAGAAGGATGGTTGGTACCATACAGGGGACATAGGAGAGATGACAGAGGAGGGCTGTCTGCGTATCATCGACAGAAAGAAGAACATCTTCAAGCTGGCACAAGGTGATGCAGCACATCTCATACGCATGATCAGGTTCTAAAATTCACGGGGTAGGGTCCATTTGACACAGCACAAGCCAACCATGGGGTCTTACATGCAGTAGGCGTAGCAGCAGCGCTGCTGTATATCAGCATTTTAACTGTGATTGCACTGAAGAGTCAAGCACACGGATGTCCAGGCCAAGAAATTATTGATTTGGATTGATTTGCACCCTTTGCAAGAGCATTGCTGCACAGATGGTCATGTGTGTACGTCCTGATGAGTCTCCTGCTGCACATCAGTACCGACCCATACCTGACACTGAAGTAAACGCTCAGAAGCTATTGCACACAGTGCCTGTTAATGGCATGGGCAGCAGGAGCAACGCAAGTGGAGGCAATGGAGCTGACTCCTGCAAAATATGTTTGGCTCGGGTACACTGGCACCAAATCATGCTGCATTGGTGAAGCATCAAAGTCAACAGTGATGACTTGCAACAGCTGCACAGGAAGCTCAAGTTTGGTGCTTTTACAGGGGAGTACATCGCTGCTGAGAAGATTGAGGCAGCCTACAAGAAGAATGGTATGGTGGAGCAGATCTGGGTGTATGGCAACAGTTTTGAGAGCACATTGGTTGCCATAGTGGTGCCAACAGGTAAGACAACTTGTGCTTTGATAGTATACAATGTAGTTCATTTTGTGTCACTTTGTATGCCATATCAACCACCTGCGCCACTGTGGGCAGTCTCAATGGGCATGCTTCTGCGCATGGGCCCACAGCACAGCACAGCACAGCACAGCACAGCACAGCACAGCACAGCACAGCACAGCACAGCACAGCACAGCACAGCACAGCACAGCACAGCACAGCACAGCACAGCACAGCACAGCATGGGAAATCATCAACTCATCTGGCAACTACCCCATCCTGGGCTGTACAGATATGGTGGCAGGGTCAGTGTAGGGTCACCAACCCTATACTGCTTTGACAGCTGTACTCTGCATGTGCAGCTACAAGTCTTGGCAGCCCACAAGAGAATGTTGATCAACAGAGAGTACTCTGCATCAGTTGAATGTTGTGCAAAATTGGTATTAGGTAGACAGTCTTGACTGCGCATCTTCACACTGCAAATACATCTGGACACAGACTGCTGCAAGAGACAGCCAGCTGCAGAGGGTTATGAAAGACAGCAGACTATTGTCCTGACAGATGCATGTGGCAAATGCAGCTCACAGCAGCTTCTGACAGAGTCACAGATATTCTGTCCTGACAAGGCCATATTGTACATGCAGCTGAGAGTGGACTGCTGCAAGACACAGCAGGCTGCACAGGGACCTCAGAGGCCGCACATGACTGACTCAAGCATTGCGTGTAGAATGTGAACTTGAGGGAAATGCTTAACCATGGATGGTCCTCGTTCTGCTGACAGGAAAGGATCCCTTGCTGACAATGGACAGTCTCCTTAGATCAGACCATGGACAGTCTCCCTTTGTGGACAGTAGACAATCTCCTTATGCTGAACATGGACTGTCGCCCTCTGCTGACAATGGACGGCCTCCTTTTGCAGTGGATAGTCTCCTCATGCAGTGGATGGGGCACCTCTTCTGACAATGGATGGCGCCCCTCTTCTGACAATGGACAATCCCTGCCTGCTGACTAAGTGCTGGCTGCGAGTGCAGGTGAGGGCGGCCCGCTGCAAGAGTGGGCCAGCCAGAAGGGTGTGGCCACAGACCTGCCCAGCATCTGCAGGAATGATGAGGCACGCAAGTGGGTGCTGGATCAGCTCAATGCAACCGCTAAGGAAAGCAAACTCAAGGTACTTTCATCTTATGATCTGGATCAGTCCAGGACAGTTGTGCACACCATGATGCATGCACAGACATGACAAACATGTTGGCACCTGTGAGGGTGAGCATTGGTCCAACAACGAGGTCAACGCTTTGCTATGCTGTCTAGATGCTGCCCTCAGTGCTGTATAGGCTGCATGCATGAACATCAAACTTGCACACTGCACTCAGACATGTCATTTGCAATGATTTTGACTTTGGTAACAGGCGTTGTGGTGATGCAATGCTGATGCTATGCAGGGCTTTGAAATGATCAAATCGCTCTACTTGGACCCTGACCAGTTCAGCATAGAGAACGGACTCATGACTCCCACCTTTAAGCTGAAAAGACCACCTCTGCAGTCCAAGTATCAGCCTCAGATTGACGCCATGTACAAGAAGATCAACAGCGGCAAATGATGGGCTTGACTGAAGTTTCC
>JAABUO010001673.1_pt1 | contig 28257 bp, 28 predicted proteins | sample 5559291 | NCBI WGS metagenome assembly JAABUO01 (sample SAMN10711878, study PRJNA513372) | rock metagenome | isolation source: Antarctica rocks | place: Antarctica: Victoria Land, Finger Mt sud | reverse complement strand
CCTCCTTGAGGACGCCGACGATCTGCTGTTCGGTAAAGCGCGATTTCTTCACGGTGAGACTCCTGGCGAGCCGTTTGGCTCGAGAATTCTCTACCTATGATTGGGGCACTTTTGCGGGGCAACGTCAAGCCCTGAACGGATATCTGCTCGACACGAACGTTATCGCGGAGAGCCAACGACCCTCTCCAGAACCCGGTGTCATTCGCTGGCTGCGTGAGCGCAAGCACCGCCCGATCTTCCTCAGCGTCATAACGCTCGGCGAGGTCAGGCGTGGCATTCAAATGCAACTCGATCAAGAGCGCCGTGCCGTTCTCGAGCGCGCTCTCGAGCGGATCGCGACATCCTTTGCGCGTAGAACGATTCCGATCGACGGCGCGATCGCGGACCACTGGGGGCGCATCACTGCGCTCAATCCAAACGTGGGGCGCCGGTCTATCGATGCGCTCTTGGCCGCGACCGCGCACCAACGTGGGTTGATTCTCGTGACGCGAAACGTACGTGATTTCGAGAATCTCGGGATTGAGTCCGTCAATCCTTGGCTTCAGTGACACTGCGTGTCTCTACGTCAGTCGACGTCGCCATGCTATGCCGATAATCCGAGCAGCTGCACTTCGTGCAGGACCCGAGCGGCGGGTTCGCGGCCGGCGGACGATCGGGTAAGGTCGCGATTACTTCAGGCGTTGTATCTTTGCCTGAAGAGTGAGCTTTATTGAAGCGCAAGATCAGTCGTCGTGAAAACAGGCTGTTACCACGTCGCGCAATGACGCGAGCTCGTGCGGTGCGACTCGGCCGAGCCGGCGGATGAGCCGCCGTTTCGCGGTGCCGGTGATGAGGTGCGCCAGCGCGTAGCTCCTGACGACAAGGCCGTTGCTCTCGCTCGGCGCAAACGTTACCGTCAGCTCGGCGATGACATGGTCGCTTTTCGACGTAAGCGGCACGAGCAGGAGCGTGTCCGAGTAGACGGACAGATCGGATCGCCCGACAACGACGGCCGGGCGGAGCTTGTTCGCCTCGCCGTCGGCGGACCGTTCGCGCCAATCGACGAGCAGCACGTCGCCCGGGCGGCCCGGGCCGGTGTCATTCATCAAAGTCGGCTGGATGCGACGCGAGGTACGCCAAGGCGGCTGCCGCATCGTCGGGACGCAGCATTTCGAGCGGATCGTCCGTCAGGCCGCCCTGTGCCAGCGCGGCAATCCGCCGACAATCCTGCGCGATCCGGCGATTGCGCTCGTCCTTAGCCCACTGCCTCACAAGCTGCGCGATGAAACCCGAGACGCCTAGACCCGCCTCGCCAGCGGCGCGAGCCACGGCTGTCCGCACGGGGGTCTCAAGTCTTATCGAGATTGGATGATGCTGTGCCACTACCTCATTGTAGCATGCCCCTGTTACTACATGCCAGTATGCAGGCACAAGGAGTCTGCGACCGTAGGCTTTCGGCCGATGCGCGCATTACAGCGCTCGCGTTCAAGCGCGCGCTGCAATCGCCCGCACGTTTCCCAATCATCGCTCGGCGCGCCGAGCGGCGAAGCCAACGTCGCAGGCATACCATCGGGCTGGTCCAGAGTTTCGGCATGCCCTTCCCGACCTCAACGTCCTTCGTAACGCTCATGCGTTACCGGCTGCGGACGACCATCGATCGTACGTTTTTCCGTCGCGCTGCAACTCGTCTCGGCAGCCCGAACGATACGCTTTGCCATGTTGCCGAAAATGAACTGATGGAAGGGTAACACGCCGAACCAATACAGGTAGCCGAAGATACCGCACGGCTCGAAGAATGCGGTTTGACGCAGGCACTTGCGTTCGTTCGAACCGTCGGCTATTTCGAATTGTAGCCAGGCGCGGCCCGGGAGCCGCATTTCGGCGCGTAAGCGCAAGAGCCGGTTCCCTTCATATGCCTCAACGCGCCAGAAGTCGACCGCATCGCCCTCGCGCAGCGAGTGCTGTGACCGTCGCCCGCGCCGCATTCCGACTCCGCCGACGAGCCGGTCTAGGACGCCGCGCAGTTCCCAAAGCCAGTCGGCATATAACCACCCGCGCGTGCCGCCGAGGCTGATGAACGCCTGAAAGAGGCTTGCGGCTGACGCTTCCGTCGAGACCTCGCGGCGGTCGATCAACATGCCCTGCGTCGTCCCGGCGAAGTTCCCCGGAAGCGTCCGGACGTCGTAGGCGTCAAACCAAGTGGTTTCGGGCCCCGCCGTCGCGTAACGGTCGAGCGCCAACCGCACCGCCTCATCGTAACTTACCGGCTCGATCTCCGGAAAGAGCCGCCGTGCCTCGTCGCTTCGTACGATGACTTCCGTGTGCAGCCCGTCGATCAGCGGTCGCGCGATCCAACTTGGAATCGGCGTAACCAGATGCACCCATCCCGATGAGAGGCGTGGCGTGAAAAACGGCACGACCAGCAGCTCGCGTCGCAACCCTCGAATGGCAGCGTAACGCATCATCATGTCACGATACGAAAGTACGTCGGCGCCGCCGATCTCGATGATGCTGCTTGTATCCGAGCGGCGGTCCGCTTCAGCGACGAGATAGCTCAAAACGTCGCGAATGTCGATGGGCTGACTTGGAGTCGCCACCCACTTCGGCGCTATCATGACGGGTAGCCGTTCAGTAAGGTAACGAAGCATCTCGAACGACGCACTTCCTGCACCGACGATCATCGCCGCGCGGAACTCCGTGACCGGTACGCCGCCGCTGCGAAGCGTCGCACCCGTTTCGTGCCGGCTCCGCAGATGTCGTGAAAGCGGCTGACCGTCGATTCCTAGACCACCGAGGTAGACGATGCGCTTGATCGCCGCGGCACGAGCCGCCGCAGAGAAAATCCGCGCCGCTTCTCGGTCGCGTTGCGCGAAATCGCCTTTTCCCTTCGCCATCGAATGTATGAGGTAATAGGCGATGTCGACGCCGTCGAGTGCCGCCCGCATGTTAGCGGCGTCAAAAATGTCGCCTTCTAGGATTTCCACGCCGTCGAAGCGGCCGTTCAAACGGCTCGAATCGCGCGCCAATGCACGAACGGTATGACCCGCCGCGAGCAAACGCGGCACGAGGCGCCCACCGATGTAGCCGGTAGCGCCCGTTACCAGAACCTTCAGCGCGCGTACCGCATCAGGACTTCTTCAACGAATTAGGCTTGTGCGCCGCTTTCGCTCCGGTCTTATCGCTCTTCACGAGGTACTCCGGGTTTTGATCGGAGGCCGCGACGTGGTGGCCTTTAATGGTGGTCTCGCTCGTCAACTCTTTCTCGACGGTACCATGCACGACGCCTTGGCTGGACTTCCACTCAACCGAGTCTCCAGGATTTAATTTCTTACCACTCATGGCGAATGGGTACCTTCCAACGTGTATGGGACGCAGCAACGGCCGGCGGGCATAAGTCGGTATGCTTTCTCAGTCGCCGCCGGTTGCTCCACATCTGTATCCCGACGCCGATGTGCGCGACCGTACGGCGGCGCTCGAGGGTATCGTGCCCGAGCATGCGCCGAAGCTGTGGATGCCACGGCGCGTGCTCATCACGCCGTCGGCGCGCGCTTGGCCACTCGCCGCCACCGTGGCGGCTTCCACGCGATCTCGGTGAGGTGCGCGAAAAGCCGACGATCGCGCCGGATATCGCCGTTGAGATTCTGTCGCCGGACGATCGCCGTCCGATCCTCGATGAGAAGATCGATCTCTACGTTCGCGGCGGTGCGGAGTTGGTTGTCGTTGTCGATCCGCAGCGACAGCTAGTCGAGATTCATGAAGGCGGCGGCCATCATACGTTTGGTCTCGCTGAAATCGCGCGATCGCGCACGTTCCCCGATCTTGCGCTCGACGTCTCGGAACTCTTCGTCGACCTCTTCTAGTCACGGGCAACCGTATCCGAGGACGTTCGCGCATTGACGCGGATCGCCGTCGTCTCGGACACGCATGTTCCACGCTTCGCACACCGCTTACCGGCGGCGCTCGCCATCGTCGCCGCACAGCGACCGGCCGCGATTTTGCACTGCGGCGACTTTACATCGCTCGAAGCGGTCAGCGCGTTGGAAGCAATCGCACCCTTGGAGGGCGTCGCCGGCAACAACGATGGTCAGGAGATCGTCGCCCGCTTCGCTCGCCGCACGATCATCACGGTCTATGGCGCGAGAATCGGTCTCGTGCACGGCGATGGCGCTCGCGGGACGACGCCGCAGCGCGCTCGTGCCGCATTCGCCGACGAATCAGTCGCCGCCATTCTCTTCGGGCACAGTCACATTCCCTCGTGTCAACGCAGCGACGAAGGGTGGCTGATCAACCCGGGTTCTCCGACCGACAAGCGACGTCAAGCCCGTTTCAGTTTCGCGGTACTCGACATCGAATGCGGAACGGTTCTACCGCGGCTCATCTTCTTCGATACGCCTGCAGTACCGAAACGCGTACGACGTGCTCTGTGAAGTATCACGAACGCGAATACGGCGGAAGTCGCGAGCGTGGTGAAACGCTCGACGTAGCGGTCGCGACTTCTGGTTCCCTTTCGACGATCGCTCGGCGGCTACTAGGACGTTGTGATTTTCGAAGACGTCGAGTTCGTCCAGCGTCTACGACGAGCGGGCCGCACGGTTCGTCTCCCGTTCACGGTAGCTCGTCAGCGCGCCCGGTATCGCGGCAGCATGTTTACCCGCGATCGTGCGTTGAACGGCGCTACTCGTATCGTATAATGTGGGCGTTTCTGCGCACGTCCTCGCGTGCCATTAATCAGCCGCTCGGCTAGCGGCGCAGGACGCCGAGGCAATGAGCCTCGGCGTCCGTTATCAGTTTTGTGTCGCCGTCGGTCAGTGGCAGGGCGGCGGACAGATGATGTGGCCGTGGTCGTAGCGGCAGGCGTACAGGGGGCATGCTTTGCTCTGCTGCGGCGCGGCGACGCTTAAGAACGTTGCCGTGGCGAAGGCGGCGATTATGAGACGACGAAGCATGGGCACGGTCTCCTCGTAGAGCGAAGGGTGAAGTATTGGAGTGTAGTCCTTAGCGAGCACGAAAGCAACGCCGCCGGCCCCCGTACGCTGCCTTACTCCTAGCGGCACGCGCGCGACACCGCAGCGCAAGGGCGCCTGCGCCCGCGGACGTACATAGCGCCATGCTCCTTGCACCGTTGCTGCTCGGTGTCGTCCTGCATCATGTGCCCTTCGGCCGCATCATGCCGCGGCACGTCGTCGCGAGTCCGGCGGGTCCCGCCGCGCTCACCATGGGCGCTCGGCGCCTGCGGCATTGCGTGCTCGCGATTCCCGGCTATTGCGGCACGCTCACCGTGCCGCTCAACTGGCTCGACCGCACCGACGGAACGATCTCCATTCGCTTTCAGGTGGTTCCCGCGCGGTCGGGGCATGTCGTCGGCACGATTGTCGCGCAGGAAGGCGGACCCGGCTATGCGTCGACGGGCACGGGTAACTCATACGCCGCGTTGTTTCGCCCGCTGATGCGCGATCGCAATCTCGTCATGATGGACGAGCGCGGAACCGGTGCTTCGGCGCCGATCGACTGCAAGCCCCTACAAAATTTTCCCGGTAGCACGGCGACGTCCGCGTACCAACGGACAGCCGAAGCATGCGGCGATCAGCTCAACCATACGTATGCACGCTCCGATGGCCGCTACGTTCATGCGAGCGATCTCTTCAATACGAGTCAATCGGTCCGCGATCTACGCGCGATTCTGCTCGCGCTACGAACGGGGCCCGTCGATCTGTACGGCGACTCGTACGGTTCGTTCTTCGGACAAGTCTTCGGTGCGCGCTATCCCGAGCTGCTGCGTTCGCTCGTGCTCGACAGCACGTATCAGGTCTTGGAGCAGCCGCCGTTCGATCCGAACGGGCAAGCCGAAGTGCGCTTCGCGTACGACCGTGTCTGCGAGCGCAGCCTGGCGTGCCAAGCGATCGGCGGCGCGCCGCTCGAGCGGATTGCGCGGCTGGACGCGCGCCTCGATACCGCGCCCCTGGTCGCGCACAGCTCCGCACCCGACGGGACGCCGGTCACCGTGCATGCGAGCGGGCCGGAACTCGAAACGCTGCTGACGGCCGGCGGTTACGACTTCGGGCCGTACCGCAACCTCGATGCCGCAAGCCGCGCGTGGTTCGAGCGCGGCGACAGCGTCCCGCTCGCGCGCTTGTTCGCGTGGACGATCGGCGGGCCGGCGTTCTTTACGTATCCATACACGGAGTACTCGGCCGGACAGGACACCGCCGATTCTTGCACCGTGTATACGCCGCCATTTGACAAATACGCAAGCGTGGCTCGCCGAAGTGCACAGTACGCGGAGCGCAGCGCCGATCTGCCGCCGCGCTTCGCCTTTCCCGTCGGCAACATCGACGCGCTCCGTGCGCCCGACGAACTCTACGATCAGTGTTTGAGTTGGCCCGCGCCCGAACACGTCGACCCGATCGTCTCGCGCGCTCCGCCGCTCGTCCCGCTGTCGCTGCCGGTGCTGATCGTCTCGGGCGATCTCGATATGACGACCGCACCCGGCGATGCGCGTGAAGCGCAAAGCCAGCTAGGACCCTCGGCGCGGTTCGTCACGTTCCCGAACAGCGACCATACGCCGGCGCTCGGCGACGATGGTGCGGTCGCCGACGTGTACGATTGCGCGGCCGCAGTCGTGCAATCGTTCATCGTCCGCCCGAGGGGCGCGCTGGATGCTTCATGTGCGAAGCAGATTCCCGAGATCCGCAGCGCCGGCGCGTTTCCGCTGCGGCTGGGCGACGAGCCCGTGCCCGCGGCGCTTCCCGGCAACGAGGCAACCCCGGACGAATTGCGTCTGGCGGCCGTTGCGGTCTCGGCCGCGGGCGATGCGACGCAGTCAGGACTCTACCTGTACGAGGGCTTCAATCCCAACTGCCGCCAAGACTATTGCGGGCCCGGGCTGCGCGGCGGCAGGGTACGCGCGTCGGGGGATCTCACGACCATCGCGCTCGACCGCGTTGCCTTTTCCGCTGATACGCTCGTTAGTGGCCGAGTGGCGCGCAGTGATGCAATCTTCCCGACGGCACCCGCCGCCGTGGTCGCGACGTTGCAAGCAGGCGCGACGGGCGGTTCGGAGATCGAGCTCGTGGCAACGTACGACGAACGCGAACCGCACGCGATCGCGACGTTGCGGGGCCACACCGCAGGTGGCCACCGCATCGCCGCACGCATGCCGGCGCCGTGACGACTCGCGGTCCCGCAGCGCCGCTGGAACGTGAGCTCGCTAACATACGAACTGCGCGAAGGTCGTCATCACTTGGACCTAAAAGCCGGCGAGTGTTCACGGATCCAGTAGACGATTCTGTCGGCGACGTTTTGTCGCTGCAGTGCTATCGCGAAAGCTTGGCTTGCGGCGTACGACTCTGCTTGGTAAAAGTGATCTGAGGCGCGGCGCTTTCGAATATCTTCGAATCGGCCCGCGATCGACACTATGTAATCTCTGAAGTCGACGTCGGTACTTTCTTCGTTCGTCAATCGATACCAGCGGGTGAGATGAAAGACCGTTTCTGCGATCGCGGTGTCGCGCGCCGCAGCCGCCTAGTAGACGCCGTACCTGCCGTCCGAAAACCGGCTCCCTTTCGTATGGGTAAAGGACGCCATAACCGGCGTCGTGCCGGGGCCGCCGACCCGGTCCTCCGCGCGCACCAGCGAAATCTCCCCGAGCTCGTCGCGCACCCGAAGATTCGTGCGCGCTTCGAGTTCGGCTATCGCGTCCAGATCGGCGGGATCCGCCACGCCGTCGAAGATCGCGGTGTAGGGGTAGCGGGAGTTGATGATGCGGTGCGCGTTATGCCAGCGAACGGTTACCACGGACTGCGGGCGGCGTCGATGTAGCGGCGGACCAACATCATATCTTCCATGCGACCACTAAAGAGCAAGTCTGCGGCCGGCTTATGACCGAACGGCGCTCCGTCGTTGGGCCGGCGAATCCACGAATCGGCCGGTCGAGTCGCCTAGCGCCCGGAGGCACTAAATGCCGTCGCCGGGATGTACGTTGAAGCAAAAAGACCCGCGCTCATCCCGCGGGTCTCTCGGTTTCCTAGAAGTCCTCGTCGCCGCCGCCGAGCGGCCCGAGGCCCTCGTCTTCCTCTTCGTCTTCTTCAAGTTCGGCGTCTTCGTCTTCGAGAACGTAGCCCTCGTCGACGCCTTCTTCTTCGACCGCCGGCGCTTCGTCTTCGAGGACGTCGGCATCGAGGACGTCGTCACCGAGACCGCCGCCGATGCGCGCAATGCCGGTGTCGGCGTCGAGTTCGGGCACGGCAGCGAGTGCGGGACGCGGTGCGGCTTCGGCGGCCGCGACTTCCTCATCGCTCGCTTCGGCTTCTTCCTCTTCTTCGGGTTCGTCCGCGTCCGGCGTTGTGACGCCTTCAGTTGCATCTTCCATTCCGATGCCGGCCGGAACGGCGGTTGTCACGGCGCGCTGCGCTTCGGCTTCGCGCGCAGCGACCATCGTTTGCGAGAGACGTGGATCGTCGTCGCCGACAAGCAGACCGATGTCCTTGGCGGTCTCGGTCATGTCGTCGTCTTGGATTTTGATCTCGATCTCTTCACGGTTTTCCGTCAGCACCTTGACGTCGAGGGCTAGCGACTGCAGCTCTTTGATAAGCACCTTAAACGACTCCGGGACGCCCGGTTCGAGAACGTTTTCGCCCTTGACGATCGCTTCGTACGTTTTCACACGGCCGACGACGTCGTCGGACTTCACCGTGAGAAGTTCTTGCAGCGTGTACGCTGCACCGTAGGCTTCGAGCGCCCAGACTTCCATTTCGCCGAAGCGCTGGCCGCCGAATTGCGCCTTGCCGCCGAGCGGCTGTTGCGTGATCATCGAGTACGGGCCCGTCGAACGCGCGTGAATCTTGTCGTCGACGAGATGCGCGAGCTTGAGCATGTAGATCATGCCGACCGTGATCGGACGGTTGAAGCGGTCGCCCGTGCGGCCGTCGCGCAACCAGGTTTTTCCGTCGGCGGGGAGGCCCGCGTCTTGCAGCCACTCGGCGATGTCTTCGGCGTGCGCGCCGTCGAACACCGGGGTCGCGATGAACATGTCGAGCATGCGCGCGGCCCAGCCGAGGTGCGTCTCCATGATCTGGCCGAGGTTCATGCGGCTCGGCACGCCGAGCGGGTTGAGCACGATGTCGACCGGCGTGCCGTCTTCGGTATACGGCATGTCTTCTTCCGGCAGCACCTTCGCGATGACGCCCTTGTTGCCGTGGCGCCCCGCCATCTTGTCGCCCTGCAGGATCTTGCGCTTCTGCGCGACGTAGACGCGCACGAGATGGCTCACGCCGGGCGAGAGTTCGTCGCCGTTGTCGCGCGAGAACATCTTGACGTCGATGATCTTGCCTTTTTCGCCGTGCGGAACTTTCAGGCTCGTATCGCGTACTTCGCGTGACTTCTCGCCGAAGATCGCGCGCAGCAGGCGCTCCTCCGCCGTCAGCTCGGTCTCACCCTTGGGCGTGACCTTACCGACGAGAATGTCCTCGGGACGGACCTCGGCACCAATGCGTATGATACCGTTCTCGTCGAGGTCTTTGAGCGCGTCTTCGCCGACGTTGGGAATGTCGCGTGTGATCTCTTCAGGGCCGAGTTTCGTGTCGCGGGCTTCGCACTCGTACTCCTCGATGTGAATCGAGGTGAAGCGGTCGTCCTTGACCATCCGCTCGGAGATCAGGATCGCATCTTCGTAGTTGTAGCCTTCCCACGGCATGAACGCGACCAAGACGTTTTGGCCGAGCGCCATCTCGCCCTGATCGGACGACGGGCCGTCCGCCATGATCTGACCGCGCACGACCTTTTCGCCGACCGTGACGATCGGGGTTTGGTTGATGCACGTGCCGGCGTTCGAGCGCGTAAACTTCAAGAGGTCGTACGTTTCGTCCAACCCGTTTTCATCGTTCTTGACGATCACGGCCCGCGCATCGACGTGTTGCACGACGCCGTCGGCGCGCGCGAGCACGCAACCGCCCGAATCCTTGGCAGCGCGATACTCCATACCGGTGCCGATGATCGGCGCTTGCGGACGCAGCAACGGCACGGCCTGGCGCTGCATGTTCGCCCCCATGAGCGCGCGGTTGGCGTCGTCGTGCTCGAGGAACGGGATCAGCGCGGTTGCGACCGAGACGATTTGCTTGGGTGAGACGTCCATCAACTGCACGAGATCGGGCGGCTCGGTGACGTACTCTTCCGCGTACCGTGCGACGACCTGATCGGCTGCGATGCGGCCGTCGGGTGCGAGCGGCGTGTTCGCCTGCGCGATGATGTATTCGTCTTCGCGGTCGGCGGTGAGATAGCGCAAATCGGTCGAGACGACGCCGTCGCTGACCAGGCGGTACGGCGTCTCGATGAAGCCGTAACGATTGACGCGCGCATAGGTCGCAAGCGAACCGATCAAGCCGATGTTCGGGCCTTCGGGCGTCTCGATCGGACAGATGCGGCCGTAGTGCGAGTGGTGGACGTCGCGCACTTCGAAGCCGGCGCGCTCACGCGAGAGTCCGCCCGGTCCGAGCGCCGAGAGGCGCCGTTTGTGGGTCAGTTCGGCGAGCGAATTCGTCTGGTCCATGAACTGCGAGAGTTGCGAAGAGCCGAAGAACTCTTTGATTGCGGCAACGACCGGGCGAATGTTGATGAGCGCTTGCGGCGTGACGGTTTCGATATCCTGAACCGTCATGCGCTCGCGTACCACTCGTTCGAGGCGCAGCAAGCCGACACGGAACTGGTTCTGCAAGAGCTCGCCGACGCTGCGGATGCGACGATTACCCAAATGATCGATGTCGTCGATGTGCACCAGCGGCTTGCCGTCGGGCCCCGGCGTTTTCATCGCGACCTTGATCAGGCGACGAATGACGGCAATCATGTCTTCGCGCGTCAGGCTCTTCTTCGTGATCGGCGGCATGGCGAGGCCGATGCTCGAGTACTCGCGCAGTTCGGGCCGCAGTGCGTTTTCGAGTTTGCCGGAAAGCTTATAGCGGCCGACGCCCGCGAGATCGTAGCGCTTCTCATCGAAGAAGAGCGACTCGAGGAGCTTTTCGGCGTTCTCGGCGTTTTCGGGTTCGCCCGGGCGGAGCTTTTTGTAAATCTCCTTGAGCGCATCCTCACGCGTCTTGACGTCTTTGTCTTTTTCCAGACAGTTGACGATCAGCGGCGAGTTGTCGAAAAGTTTGAGAATCGCTTCGTCGCTCTCCCAATTGAAACCGAGATCGGGACGCGAGAGGGCGCGCACGAACGTCGTGACGTAAATTTTTCGGTTCTTGTCGATGCGGACGCCGACGGTGCCTTCGGTTTCGTCGTTCTTCGTGCCGTTGTCGGTTTCGAATTCAATCCACGCGCCGCGGTTGGGGATGATCGTCGCGTTGTACGTCGGACGGTTGTTGGTGTCGGAATCCTGCAAGAAGTAGACGCCCGGCGAACGGACGAGCTGGCTCACGATCACGCGCTCCGCGCCGTTGATCATGAAGGTGCCTTTGTCGGTCATGAGCGGGAAATCGCCCATAAAGATTTCTTGGTCGGGGATACCTTTGATTTCGCCCGACTCCGCCGTGATCAGTCGAACGCGCACGCGTAGCGGCGCACTGTAGGTCATGTCGCGTTCGCGGCATTCTTCGACCGTATACTTCGGCTCACCAAGCGCATGCTCGCCGAACTCGAGCACGAGATTGCCCGTGAAATCTTTGATCGGGGAAATCGAGTCGAACGCTTCTTTGAGGCCGTCCGTGATGAACCAGTGGAACGACGCTTTTTGCAGTTCGATCAGATCGGGCAGTTCGAGGACGTCGGCAATCTTCGCGAAGGTATAGCGCTTACGTTTCGCGCCCGGGTCGGCAAAGCGCTCGACCGTGAACGCTGCCGTTTCAGGCGCGAAGCCGGAGGTCGCCTGGGGGACGAGCGTCGCCACGGCGCCGTCGCCTTTGGAGACCGACACGCGCTTGGAACGAGTGCTTTTCCCGGAGGACGACGCCTTTGGGGCGGACGACTTGGGAAGCACGGATTTCGCCATTATTTCTCTTGTACTCTCAACGAACGACGAGGTAACGCCCCTTGGGGATCCGGGAGCCGGAAATCAAATCAGGCCAGCGAGTCGCCTCGCCCGCCTGAGCTCCACGCGGACCCCTAGGGCATAGGGGCCTATGATATCACGGACGGCAAGGTTTGAGAAGGGGGCGCGAGCGCTGACGGCTTCCGAAGTTTTAACGTGGCCCGCCGGGACCAAGCCGCGCATCGATCTAAGCGAGCGTCGATTCCATCTAAGCGGGCGTCGATTCCGTCTAAGCGGGCGTCGATTCCGTCTAGGCGGCCTTCGATTCGGTCTAAGCGCGCTTCGATCCGATCGAAGCGCAAATCGCTCGCGGCGAAACGGGCATCGATCTGATCGCAACGCCGGAGTGTCCGCTGCTCCAAGCCGGAGATCGAGGCTTGGAGAGAATCCATCCGCCCGTTCATGGACGACTGGAGCGAATCTATCCGTCCGTTGATTTTGCCGAAGCCGAGCTCGATGGCCTCGAGCAGGCTCTTGAAGCCTGAGAGTATCTCGTCATCCGTCACAGGCTCATGATCGGGCATCGATGTTTCGGTTCCGTGACCGGGATGCGACGCCTGCGTTTACGCGGGCGCGGCGCGACCATTCCAGGCGTCTTCGAAGCGCCGCCGTAAGGCCGCGACGGCATCGGTCTGCGTCGTGACGAGACCCCAGTCGCTCTGTGCAGCCGTGTGCGCATCGAGGAAGCTTGCATTCGCCGAGCCGATCCATGCGCGGTCGGCCGTTACGGCGAGCTTGTCGACGGCCTTGCGCGACCGGACTTCCGCACCCGCCCCCTCGAGTTGCGCGAGCGCTCCACGCGCCGAGGAAGACGTGCATTCAGCCAGGTCGCACAGCAAGCGGACGTGGTCGCCGGCTGCGAGACGATGCAACAAGGCGGTCTCGATGGGACCCGTGCCGATGTCTTCCGTAGAAAGGTCGATCTCGCCCCCGGGACTCCCTGCAATCGCCGCCGCTTCCTGCGCGAGAGCGTCGCGCTTGGTGAACGTGAGCCGGTCGCTGTGTGCGGCCGTGCCGTCGACCCAAGACGTAGCGGCGCGAACGTCGGCCGGATCGTCGTCGCGCACGACGAGGTCGGGCCCCTTGCGCGGAAAGTTGCGATCGTCAAGCCACAAGACCCCATCGACGCTCGCCGCCTTGACGTGCGGCGAGATATCACCGGGCGCGATCAGCGCCGCATCGACGCCATGCTCACGCAGCTGCGCAACGATCCGCGCGGCTGCGGCGGCGCGGGTTCCGGTGCTATCCCCCATCAGATGGGCCGCGAGCCGAACGTGCACGTCACCGCCCCGGTCGGCGCAGGCGGCGAGTTCGTCCGCCATGTCGTGCGTGATGGCGTACGACGACAGCGCGACCCGGTGCGCGCCTTCAAGCGCGGCGACGAGCGCGTCGTGCGATGATAAGGTGATGCTCACACCCGTTCATCGCGACGAAGCCCACGTAAAGAAAGCGCCTCGCCAACGGGCGTCGGGGCAGGGAAAACGAAACGAACCGCGCGGCGTGTGGCCGGCGGCTCGTCTCTGCTCCGTACTATCGTTTAGAAGCGGCGCCGCGCAGGCGTCGCAGACTTACCGGTAGCTGCCGCTGCGGGTTTGGAAACAGTCGCGGCAGTAGACGGGCTTGTCGCCGCGCGGCTGGAACGGCACTTCGGCCGTCTGTCCGCACTGACTGCAGGTCGTCTGGAACATCTCGCGGGCCGCGCCGCGCGACGAACCGCCGCCGCCGCCGCCGCCGTTACCGCCGTAGCTTCCGCCGCCGCCGCCACCCGAACCACGCTGGGCCTTGCGGGCCGTGCGGCATTCAGGGCAACGGTTGGGCTTGTTCTGGAAGCCTTTGCTCGCGAAGAACTGTTGTTCGCCGGAGCTAAAAATAAACTGGCTGTTGCAATCAACGCAGTTCAGGTTCTCATCAGTGTACATCTAAGGGTCTTTCCTAGCGTCAGTTTAATTTCGACCCCGCTGAGTACCTGAGAGAGCTACTGTGGCTACCTACCGGCCCGCGCTGGATTCGAGCCGGGCGGCGTGACGCCATGAGTACCCGACCGGCTGCACGGACTATAACACATTCCGACCAAAGTTGGCTGCGTTTTCATAAAAATTCCTCAGGAAAGGTCGAGGCTGTCAAGCAAGCGCCTTGCTCATCGGCTGGTGCAGGATGCCCGCATCCCAGAGCGGCGTCCCGTCATCCGTAAAGCCGGCGCGCCGGTAAAACTCGCGTGCGTGAACTTGCGCGTGCAGGTGAACGCGCGAGAATCCCCGAGCGCGTGCATCGGCGATGAGCGTGGCCAGCAGCTGCGTGCCCGCCCCGCGGCCGCGCGCGTCGATTTCGATCGCCATGCGCCCCATCTGCACCGAGTTCGCGTCGAGCCGGTAATAGCGACCGGCGCCGAGCGGCACGCCGGCATCGTCCCTCACGAGCGCGTGCACGGCCTCCGCGTCGGTGAGGTCGTGCGCGTCGATCTCTTCCTCGGGCGGAACGTTTTGCTCGTCGACGAAAACATGCGAACGGATCGCGAGCGCTATGCGCATCCGCTCCGCATCGCGTATGCTGAAGAGTTCAACGGTCACGATCGCGTGCGTCCTGTGCGTCGGGGCCGCACCGGAACTGTACCTCACGGCGGCGCTCGGCGCGATCGCGGACGCCGTCGACGTTCTCGTTGTCAACGATAATTCCGGAGTCACGGACAGCGAAAATCGTGCGATCCTTGCGCAGAGCGCATTCGCGGCACGCGATGCGCTGTACGTCGAAGCGCATCCGTTCGTCGATTTTGCGGACATGCGCAATCGGGTGTTCGCGCAGTTGGGGGCGCTCGCATCGGCGCCAGACTGGGTGCTGTTCCTCGATGCCGACGAAGTGCACGGAGAGCAGATGCGGCACATTGCACGGGAAATCTTGCCGCGCGTCCCCTTCGCCGTAGGCGAGGTGGATGCGTACACCTATCATTTCTTTGGGACGTATCGTTGGATTACCGACGTAGCGCGGCGTTCGGTCTTCTTCCGTTACCATCCCGACATACATTGGGTGAACCGATTGCACGAGAAAGTTGTCGGAAGCTCCGGCCGAACGCTCGTCCTGCCGTACATATATCACCATTACGGAAACGTGGTTCCGCCCGCGCTGTTGGCACGCAAACACCAGCAGTATTTCGCTCTCGGAAACCGCGTGCCGCAGCCGCCGGAACCCGACACCGCAACGCCGGAAATCTACCTCGCGAAGGCGGCCGCCCTGCGGCCGTACCACAGCCGTCATCCGCGCGCAGCGCGGCCGACCCTCGCGAGGCTCGAAGCGCAGTTCGCGCGCGAGTTCGCCGCCCTCGACAGCGAGTTCAGCGCGCGCCGCGGGACGGTGGTGCGTGCAGTCGGCGCGCTGCACGCACTCAACGAGGGGCTACGGGTTCAGCTACGCCGGGTGGAGCGGCCGCTCATCTACCGCCTTCCGTCGCGAGCGCGCTAAGCGTGAGCGGCGCGCGCATTCATCTGGTGACCGGGATTCTAGAACGCGACGGAGCCGTGCTGCTCGTGTCGTCGCGCTATCCTAATCACGCGCAGCCGCTGTGGAATTTGCCGGGCGGCAGGCAACGCCACGGCGAGCTGTTGCACGATGCACTGCGCCGCGAATTCGACGAAGAAACGTCGTTACCCATTACCATAGAGGGATTACGATACGTGGCGGAATCGTACGATCCGTCGACCGATACGCACTTCACCAACTTCGCCTTCGGGGTCATGAGTTCGTACGAGCCTCGGCTGCGAGCGGGCGACGCGCACGTCGTCGAGCTCGCGTGGGTGCTCCAGGCAGAGCTCGAACGACGCTTGCGCGTCGAAGTCGTACGCGAACCGCTGCTGGCCAATCTGCGCGACCCCGCTCGCCGTTATTTTGTCTTTCGGGATGCCGGGATTACCATCGAGTTTGCGGACTCACCGTAACGAGGATGTCGATGCCGACATGAGCTCGAGTCGCCGATCGATTAGACAGCCTTCGCTGGATGCGCTATCGTGATATGTTCGGACGCTGCAACGAATGTCAGGTGAGAAAGTCGACCCTTCCGGCGACGAAACCGTACTCGGCGGCGACGACTTTGCACGCGCCCTTCCTGATTGCAGGGCCGAGCACGGGGGAGTCTAGCAGCTTGGCGGCTTGCGCCTTGGCGTTGGCGAGGACCGCCGCGTGCAGTACGCCTCCCTGTGTTGCGGAACCGTGCGCGGTCACAACGCCGGCGATCCCCGGCGCAATCGCGCGTTGAAGGACGTCGAGATTGGGCCCGAGCGGCTTCTTATCCCGGAGCGCATCGTATGTTGCGGAGACGGCGCCGCACTTCTCATGGCCGAGGACGACGATCAATCGCACGCCTAGCACATCGTAGCCGTACTCGAGGGTCCCGAGGACCGCCGCTGCGACGATATTTCCGGCGTTGCGGACAACGAACAGATCGCCGAGCTTCGCATCGAAAACCAGTTCCGGCGGGACGCGCGAATCGGAGCACGACAGGATTGAAGCAAACGGCGCCTGCCCTGCGGTAAGCGCGACCGTCGCTCCGTCACGCCGTTTTGGTTCGTCAAGGTACCCTTGATGAAGCGTGCGTTTCCCGCCCCCAGACGCACTAATGCGTCGCTCGGCGAAACGCCGGCGGAAGTCCTGGCAGCACCAGACGACGGTGAGCGCCCGGCAAAACAACTCAGTAGACCTACGGCACCGAGCCGAACGACGGTCTCTCGGGTCATCGGTTCTTCATTGCTACGTTACCGTAGTAAGGTCCTATGAGTGGAGAATTGGACAAGCTCGGCGGTCAGGGCCGTTGCAGTCGGGCTTGGCGATATAGCGACTCGGCGGCGCGCGGACGGTTCGGGTTTTTCCACACCGACCCGTTTTGAAATTCGACGAGCAACGGTACGCAGCGCGGCAGGGCGGTACCGATCGGGAATACGTTCCGACTGAGGCCGAATTCATGCTGGATCGGAGCGCCGGTCGTAAAGGTTCCGACGTCGCGGACTTCGGCGATCAAGTGACCGCGCGCCACCAGGCCGAAGTCGATCGCTTTCGCCGTTTGAGATGCGGTATTGACGTAGTTGATGCCGAGCGTCGGTGCGGTGGCGGCAGGGGCACCGAGTCTAGGCTGGTAGTAACGAAAACCGTACGGATCGACCCAATAAAACGGGCCTCCCGGGTAGTATCCTCGCGCATACCCAACCGGATAGTCGGCCGTCGCAAAGCCGCTGCGTGGATCGCATCGTTCGACGCGAATCGGGTGGCGATCGCTCAGAGCAGAAGCTTTGCTTTGCGACAGCACGGCGACGATGAGTGCGGCGATTGCAAGCGATCCGGTTTTCATGCTCGCAGCATACCCGTTTTGCCGCATCGGACAACCGTTTCCGACGATCGCTTTGTGCCGTTACCGAGCACTAACGGATCTCGACATCGCGACTCCCTCACCCGATGCGCCATGGGTGGCGAGCCAGCGTTCGCGCGGCATGTCGAAGAGCACGATGTCGACCGGGCGGCCGCGCACGACCGCGCCATGGCGCTGCACCCGCATTTCGACGAATCCCAGGCTTTCGAGCAAACGCCGCGACGGCGCGTTGGCGGGCACGCAGCACGCTTCCACCCGCTGTAAGTCAGCCGTCTCAAAGGCGTTGTCGACGACGAGCCGCACCGCCTCGCTCGCATACCCGAAGCCGCGCTGCGGAGCGATGATGCTGTAGCCGAGTTCGGCGGCGTGACGGCCCGGCTCGCCGACGCGCAGCGAAACCCAGCCGATGGGACTGCGCGTGGCCGCGATGATCAGCAGCCATTCGAAGCGGCCGGCCGCGCGGGCATTAAACTGTTTGGGGCGTGCGGCCACGCGGCGTTCGAATTCCTCGCGCGTGTGGCGCGGAACGTCTTGGAACTCGCGCAAGCCGCTACTCTGCATGACACGCCACAGCGTCGCGGCGTTGAGTCTGGTGACCGGTTCGAGAACCAGGCGTTCACCGGCGAGCCGTTTCACGCCCGAAAGCTCATGTGAGGGCAGACAGATGCGGCGGCCATTGGGACCGACATTCGCCGATACGCGCGATGAACCGTTTCGATAGAGCCCGGTCGAAGGTCCCGCCGGGACGTTTGCTCTACCAGACCGCGTAGGCGTGCCACAATGGTCCCGCGCACGTCGAGCAATCCTTCCAGGGACCAACAATGACGCTTGGCCGATCGTATCGGCGCAAGGAGCTACTCGGACATGAAGCAGGTCATCAGCCGCGTCCTGGTCGGCGCGGCCTTTGTAATCTTTGGACTCGCGGTTGCGCCAGCAGCCGCAGCGAACGCGGCCGCCGGGGCCATGCCGGAGTCGGTGGGGACGCACATCGCAGTGGACCGCAGCAACGCCCCGAGAATCATGGAACGCGTTCGGGGCGCATCGGCCCACTATATGCCGATTCGCACCGGCGCCGTGCCGCGCATCAACCTTCAGCAGGGTGCTCGGATCAACGGGTCCTCACAGTACGATCTCAGCTATTACGGCGGACCGACGGTCAGAAGTGAATCCGCGTACGACCTCTACGTCAATTGCAGTTCGTTCAGCGGCTGCTGGGGCGCGCCGGGTACGTTTCTGAGCAACCTCGCATCGACGCAGTTCATTCACCTCTTGGATCAATATACCGGCAGCAATGCGAACAACCGCTACACGTACGCGGGCGGCATAGCGGAGAGCTACAATACTTCGGGCACGCTGCAGGATCAGGACATCTACAATATCGTGTATGCTGCCGCTTCCCAGCATGGAACGGGCTACGGCCACGTCTATCACGTCTTCCTAGCGGCGGGCGTTCAGCAGTGCAGCCAGTCTGCCGGCGGCTGCTACGCGCAACAATACTGCGCGTATCACGGCGCGGTCGACTTCAGCGACATCGGCCACACGCTCTATTCAGTCGAGCCGTACCAGGGAATCAACGGCTGCATGTCGCCGAACGGTAAGCTTGCGGACTCGACGAACTCGACGCTTTCCCACGAATACTTCGAGGCGATCACCGACCCCGACGTTCAAACCAACGTCGCCTGGTACAACAACACGTATGGTGAAATCGGGGATATTTGCCGTAACAGTGCCGGCTACACGACGGTCGGCGGCGTGAAATTCGACATTCAGAGAGAGTATTCAAACCGTTATCATGCCTGCTCTTTCTCACCCTAAGGTCCTACTCGCGACGTGATGATGTACGAGCCCGGCGGGATGACCGCCGGGCTCGTTCGTGGTTGTGCAATCGCAATTTCGGCTTGCGGCGCCGACCCTTCGGCGTGATGGACGACCGACATGAATACGCTCGCCGCCGGGCTGCAGCTGTCATCGCCGAGCGAAGTGCTGTTCGCCGCTACGGTGGTTTCGGCGCCGCGCTTCTTCTACGGCTCGGGCACGCACGCGATGCATGAAGCGTTCAACGTGCGCAGCGACAACGATTCACGGGTCGAGATCGTCGACAACGTAGCGCTGGCGCCGCAGGTCCCGGTAGTCGTCGGCGATCGTATCGCGGTGCAGGGAGAACTCGTTCCGCAGACGCGCTATGGACCGCTCGTTCACTGGACGCATCACGATCCCGATCACCGCCACCAGGACGGGTTCATCGACTTGCGCGGAACGCGGTACGCATGACCCCTTTGCCGGCGGCGTCGGCGATCAGTTGCGGGATGGTGACGAACCGGTAGCCGCGTGCGCGCAACCGTTCGATGATCGTGCGTGTCGCGCCGACTTCCTGGGCACGATCGCATAGGCGCGGCGGAGCCGCGCGATTGCGGCGGCAGACGATACCGCGGTTTCCGTCGTGAAGTACGATGATGCTTCCGTCGGTTACGTGTTTCAGAACGCGCGCAGCGATCGTGGCGTCGCCGGGCTGCTCCCAGTCGTCGGGCAGGGGGACGCTCCACATGATGACGCGGTAACCGAGCGCGTGCGCCTCGTTGATGACGGCGAAATCGCGGGCTCCGAAGGGCGGCCGCATCAGATCGGTTCGAACGCCCGCGACACGCTCAATCGCGGCGCTCGTGCGCTCGAGTTCGATGCGGATCGCCGCGTTATTCTCGACGATGAGATGCGCGTGGTCCCAGGAATGGTTGCCGACGGCATTGCCGTCGCGCACGATTCGGCGCACGGTCTGCGGATACGCCACAACCGCGCGCCCGACTAAAAAGAACGTTGCCGGCGCGTGTTCGGCGCGCAACACGTCGAGGATCCGATCGGTGTACGGTGGATTGGGCCCGTCGTCGAAGGTGAGAGCGACTTCGCGAACCGTCGGCGCGCCGCGCACGAGCGTTTTCCCGAAAAGTTGATTCGCGGGCGCCTCGACCGCTTCGTACGCTGCGAAACCCGCGAGTCCGAGCGCAGCGACGCAGACGGCGGCGACGGCTGCCGGCCGCAGAGTCCGTACCGTTTGGGATATGAGGTAGGGGTTCAACTGCGCGCCCCCAGGCGCGCGCGCGCAGCGACGACCTTGCTGCGAAACGACTCCGGTCCGAACATCCGAAAATCGTTCACGAGTTCACCGTAGCGCGGTTCGATCAGCGCCGTACTCGAAAGCTGCAGGAGGTTGGGCACGGGCTTGTTGCGCTCGAGCCTGATATGAAATTGATGCCCTCCGGTCGTCGCCCAGTAGTGTGGGTCGGTGAACGTGAAGCGGCGCGAGCCATGGTCGGCGCCCGTTACCTGCGCGATGGCCACGGTATAGTGAATCGCCGTATTTCCGCGCGGCGGTCTTGAAGTGAGCTGCCAGATGCCGTCGCGAACCAGTTCATCGAAGAGGAACGCGACGTTCACGCCCTCTTGAAGCGTCTCTTGGGGTCGTTCCCGGATCGTGATCTGCAAGAGCCGTTTGCGGCCTACGACGCGATATTGCAACGTCGACGTGCCGCCCAAGTCCGACATCGTATACGCCTCACGCACGAGCGGACCCGAATCGTACGCTACCGTCATATCGAGCCGAATCTCGGATCGCTGCTCTCTAACCTGCGCCGTCTGGTTAAAATGCAAGTCCTGCGACGTGCGGAAATAGACGATCGCTGCCGCCAAACCGATAAGGACCGCGACCAAGATAGAGAGCGGGACGGCATTACGGCGCAGCACCCCGGCCCATTCGCGCTCAAGGGGACAGCCCCGCTCGCCGGGTTTCCGACGCCTCGTCGAGGACGCGGTTTACGAGGGCGTCGGCCGCGGCGTTTTGCTTGCGCGGAACGTGCGCGATATCGACGCTTGCGAAGGTGCGCAAGAGTGCCTTCACTTTGGCGGCGAGCGGAATGAGGTCGGCGTGCTTCACCTTATAGACGCCGGTCACCTGACGCACGACCAGTTCGCTATCGAGGCGAATCGTTATGTCGCGGACGCCGAGGTCTCGGGCGCGTTCGAGACCCGCACGAAGCGCGTGCCACTCAGCGACGTTATTCGTTGCGATACCCAGATAGTCGCCGACCTCCGCAAGCACGGCTCCGTCCTCGCCGTAAAGAACGGCGCCGCTGGCCGCCGGTCCGGGATTACCGCGCGAACCGCCGTCCGCGAAAAGTTTTGCCTTCACGCATACCCCTTCCGCTCGTCACGCTGGCCGGCCCGTTCGTCACCTGCGGATTGACGGCGCCATTTATGTTATAAGGTTCCGAGTGGTTTCGGCGTACGCCGCGATGATGGCAAAGCGATGTTCGCTTCCATCCAGCCGCAGTCGCGCGGCACCTGAAATCTTGGATCGGGCCGTAAGCGCGCTGAGCGAAACACGTCCGAGCGTCGAACCCTTGTGCGGAATCGACGCCGCTTCTAAGTGGAAGACGACGTCGCCGACCGCGGCTGCCGCAAGCGTGGCGCCCGCACCTTCGAAGAGAATGGCAAACTCTTCGCCGCCGTAGCGCGCGACGAAGCCCGCGTCGTCGCCGTGACGCCGCCGTGACGCCGCCGTGCTAAGAGCAAGGCGATCCGGCGTAGGTGGCTCGGGCCTCAGGTCAGCGATCATCCTTTTGTTCGAGCGCCTCACCCTCGATGACGATCTCTCCGTGCTGATTCGTACACGTCGTGCGGCAGCGCAGCCGGCGCTTGGCGATCAATATCTCGACGACTTCGGTGCACGCGGTGATCGTATCCCCGAGATAGACCGGGCGCAGAAAGCGGAGCGTTTGCGCGAGCGAGATGCCGCCGGGCCGCTGCAGCAGCAAGCCGTTGGTCGTCGAGAGGAGGCTCGCGGTCAATAGACCGTGCGCTACGCGGCGCCCGAATCGTCCTGCGCGCGCGTAGCTTTCATCGACGTGCAGCGGATAGTTGTCGCCGCTGACCGCGCTGAAGAGGAGTACGTCGGCTTCCGTGATCGTTTTACTAAACGATGCTCGGTCGCCCACTGCGAACGCCTCGAACGGCTTGGTTTCGTACATGGCCGGCGGCGGCTTTGCTATTGCTCGGCTTCGGCCTCAGGCGTTCCGCGTTCGGAGTCGGGTCGCTCCGGGACGACGCGATCGACTTGCTCGATGTCCTGTAAGGTCGCCTCGCCGCGGTCTTCGTCTTTACCGCGCAGGCGTTTTGCGCGAGTCGAGCCCGACGTGAGACCAGCATCGCGCAGCGTAGGACCATGTTTGGGCTGTTCGGATTTCGACATGACGATATCGTTCCACAAACGCTCGAAACGAAATCGTCGAGGGATCCGTGCACCGCGTCGACGTAGCGTAAGAGAAGCGAGCTCGCGAACGTAGGGCACTCTTCATGGCGCCTTGAAACCGTCCTGACCATGAATCTGCGCGTGCGCGCACGGCCGCCGTCGCCGAGCCGCATCGAAGAAAAGTTACGGCGCCGTCAGTTCTACCTGCACGAATGAAGCGCACAGCTCGAGACGGGCAGTCGGTTCGTGAGCTCTGGGAGGTCGGTCGACTGGAAGAACTCGCGGAATCAAAGCTCTTCGCAGGGCTATCGATGTGCATTGTGAGCGGCCAAGCTACGCGACACTTTAAGCCGGAGCGAACCACGGTCGACATCGACCTCTTGATCGTTCCGGATCAGTTCGAGATCGCAGGCGCCAGACTACAAGCCGCGGGATACGTCCCCGACCCCAAGACGCTGGCGTTTCCCGATTCGCGCTTGGGTCTGATCGGTCGTCGCTATCGGCGCGATCCAATGCCGATCGCCATGATCACCTCCGAGCAGCATTGGGTTCGCGCGGCCACGGCAGAAGTGACCGAAACGGCCGGACGCGAACGCGCCGTGCCGCTTCCCTACCTGATCTTAATGAAGCTCGATGCTTCGCGCGGTGTCGAGCAGGGAGACCTGACGCGCATGCTCGGGCTCGCCGACGATGAAGACCTTCGTCGCGTCCGCGATGTCATCAAACGGTGCTTACCATCGGATCGAGACGATCTGGAGCAATATATCGAGATCGGGCGACTCGAACTCGGCATTCAAACGAGCAACGACCATTAAAGGATTGCGCGGCATGCCCATGCGTTGTCGGCGCTTCGTTGCTGCCGTCCCGGCGTTGTGGGCCTCGCTCGCCGTGCAGGGCGCGTGCTATCTCACACCGAAGCGCAGTCCTCATGAGCATGAAAAACGCCTTCCTATATGCCCGCGTAAGCAGCGCGGAGCAGGCGACGAACAATTCCCTAGGGTCGCAGATCGCCAAGTGTGAGAAGTACGCAGAGGCGCACGAGTATCAGATCGTAGACCGATTCGTTGACGCCGGATTTAGCGCCGAGAGTATGAATCGGCCGGAGATGAACCGGCTGCTCGCTGAAGTCGCGAAGCAAGAAGTGACTGCGGTACTGTACTTCGACGAAGATCGCTGGGCACGCGGTTACGATGGCCCCGACGTTCGCCGTAAACTGCGCGTCAGTGGCGTTCGGTGCGTCAACGTCTCTACCGGCCGAGGTGATTCGGCTGACTACCTCGCCGAAGAAGAATCCGAGGAACTCTCGGCCGTCACCGCTCGCGCGTTCGTTCGCAACCTGCAACAGAAGACGCCTACGCGGATGCGCGATGCGGTTGTCGCTGGCAAGAAGGGTATCGGAGGTGTTCCCCCGTTCGGTTACGTCTTCGCTTGGGTGGACGAACGAACGCGCGAAACGAAGATCGTCCCGGACCCCGTGACTGCGCCTCTGGTCCTACGTGCATTCGAATTGTACGCGGACGGAGGTTCGACCCGTGACGTAGCCGCGTTCCTCGTTTTGAAGCCATATAACGTGACGCGCTTGCTAAGAAACCCCCGATATACCGGCGCGAATGTGGTCGGTAAGACGAGCAAAAGGAAGCGCGGCGGTATCATAAAGACGACGTATCTTCCGGCGTCAACCTGGGCCAAGCGTGAAGGCGCGCATGAACCGATTGTCCCGCGTGAACTCTTCGACCGCGTGCAGGTCCGGCTTGAAGCAGTGTCGGCCGGTAAGACTCGCACGCGCTCGCAGAATGATGCGAACCCGTTCCCGCAAGGTCTCTTGAGGTGCGCGCAATGCGGTTCCGTGGTCGAATTGCATAAGGCCGCGACCACGTACACCTTCATGTGCCGTCGACGCCGTGACCTTGGAGCGGTGCGCGGTGACGCAGCCTGCTCCGGTGCGGTGCGCGTTGAATACGTCACGAAAGAAGTTCTCGCGCGTGTCGGCTACCTGCTCCAAGGCGACAGGTTGCGCGATGCGCTGGCATCCTATACACCGAAGACGAATCCCGAGATAGATCGGCTCGAAAACTCCCTGACTAAGGCGAGATCATCATCCGAGAACCTCCTGCGTCAGATAGAGAACGCGAGGACACCGGCTGCGGGCGACGTATACGCTGCGCGCTTCGATAAGACTCTTGCCGACATAAAGGACACTGAACACCGCCTGCGTGCGTTGCGCGCGGTTGAATCCCCGCGAATCGATCCGGCGAAGATCGCGACCGATGCTTGGTCTATCAAAAACGCGCTCGCTGCAATGGATATACCGACACTGCGCGCGACCTTGCGGAGCGTATTCTCTTCGATACGAATCGACTTCGCCAAAGGAGGCGCATTGCGGGACGCTTTTCGCACGCTGGAAGCGACGAAACTTCGGAAGCCAACAGCCCAAGTCGCAGAAGCGAAACGGCGCGCAGCCGAAACGGTCGATAGCATACTGTGGACCTCAGGACCCGGACCTGTGCAATTCGTTCACACTTGGGAAGCGCGCGGTGGAACCCTCACCGATGAAACACTAACGACCGTCGCGAAGGAACTTGCATCATGATCGGCTCCATTTTGTCGGCCTACATCGTAGGAAGCCGTGGTCAACGTCGCACAAGCACCAGTAGCAACGGCTTCGCACTCGTCCTAGCCCTGTTGTCCTTGGGCCTCGTGATGGCGGCAGTCAGTCTGCATAACGCACACTGGCCCTACGTCTCGACGGCTGCTAAGATCGCGTGGTCGCTGTGCGCCGTGACGTTTTTTTGCGGTATGGTAAAGCCGCAGGGCCGCGCAATTACAACCCTTGCCGTGGCGTTCCTAGTGACCCTCTGCGCCGGGATCGTGTCGGGAATCGCTGCCCTGTAGTGGAGTGCGTTTAGCGGCGCGGTCCGCGATGCGGCGGGAAATGCGTTGGTCCAACCGATCCGCGAGACCGTTTAGTGAAGCTGGTACGACCTTGGCGGCGAATAGCACGAAAACGACCGTGCCGCCCATCAGCAAATCGAAACGGTATGGCGACGGGAATACGCTCCCAAAAAGCAGTCCAAAGGCAACAAGGAGGACGGCGAACTCGGTCAATGCCGAGCGCGCCGTCATCAACTTGTCGCGATAGACCAGCAGCCCTCGCGAGATGGCGAATAGCGCGACGCAGACGCCGAACGCAATGGCTGCTTGGTCAATGTAACTCAGGTGAACAGGCCTTCCAGGCCAGGTACGCAAACGCGCCGCCAGCGATCAAAAGGAATAATGCCACGGCTTCCGGTGCAAACGCGACAGCGAACAGGTCGAACAACTGGTGAGGCGCGTTACTTCGTCGAGAACGAACCGGCCGACTGAGCGCCGTAACGGCAGCCGGTTTGAACCCACTGCAACGATGCAAATGAAACGCTGTAACTCACGTTCGGGACAAGCCCAGAGATGCTGGAAGAATATCCGTAAAGATTCGTTATTTGAAGGTGCGAGTTTACAATTGGGAGCAGCGTCCCGCCCGCAATCGTCGTACGATCGCTACCGGTTAGAACAGGCGTGCCGGTAAACGTGGGAGGGGTTGCGGCGTTCGTCTGCGGCGGTCCATTGGCTGCCGAAAAATACAGGAACGTAGCAGCGGCGGGATACGGGCTGCTGGCAGTCGGCAAAAATGCCGGAGTGCTGCCCGTCGAGTAGCCTACGACCATAAGCGTTTGCGGAGGCGAGCACGTCGGCCCGCTGGTGCCGCCGCCGCCACAACCCACTAAGACAAACGCGATAAGGGCGCAGAGATAAGGTATACGCACACGTACCGTCCTGGCGTAAAACGCCACGTTCGCTAATGATTAAATATGACCGCCGCTTTCGGCGTCCGTTTGTGGCTTTCCCCGCCTTGGTGTTACGAAACGCTGCGCATGCACCGGCCACTACGGATTGCGTTTAAGGTGACACAGAAGGCGTGGTGGTGCGCCGGATAGCGTGCGGTTTCTGCGAGGCGGCCGCGCACACTCAGCGTCCTCGCCGTGGCGTTCGTCGTCCTACTGTGCGCCGGGATCGTAACAGGTCTAGCCAGCCTCTGACAGGCGACCATCACCGTAGAGGGTCGATAGGGTAGCCCAGAGGGTACCGATAGGGTCGATAGGGTACCGGGGGTAGGGTGTCCGGCGCTACCAATTCTTCAAGGCCCTTTCATCTAAATATATCCCCGGTACTGGGACCCCAGGGTCTCACCGGGTCCCTTTTATTAACTCGTTAAGTTTCTATTTCTGGAACAGCGCTACGGAGATAGGTGGTGGTGCGACCCGGTGAATCTGCGATAAAGATCGTACTGCAACCATGCCCGGATAGGTAGGAACTGGTGGCCGAGGATCGCTCCCGGATGGTGGAGGATGCAAGGCCCCCAGAGTACCGATTCCTGCCCGTCTAAAGGCCGTCACGAGCGATTAGCGCGCTCAAGGTTACATAGTGTAGGCTGATATGAAAGGCTCACTGGCGGGGCTCTATTCGATCATAAAGCATTCGTCGATTGGGTGAGGTTTAGCGCGCCTGTCACCCAATCGGGGTAGCCCGTCACACCTTAGATGCGCCGTAACAATTCTGTAGACGAGCGTCGACTAAACTGTTACACTCCCGGTATGGGATGCAAAATGGTTGCTTACTACCGCGTTTCGCGGAACTCGCAGGGTGCCGATGGCCTCGGGATCGCCGGGCAGAAGGCCGCCGTCGCGCAGCACGTCGCTTCTAAGGGATGCGATCTTATCGCGACGTACTCCGAAGTTGAGACCGGCAAGAAGCACGCGCTCGACAACCGTCCTGCCCTGCAGAAGGCCATCTCGCACGCCAAGAGGTCTCGGGCTATCCTAGTGGTCGCGAAGCTAGATCGCCTGCTACGGTCAACCGTCGTCGCAGGGATGCTCAAGACTTCAGGCGTCAAGTTCGTCGCCTGTGACAACCCTGACGCGAACGAACTCACAATCGACATTCTGGCAGCCGTAGCGGCGAACGAAGTTCGTGAAATATCCAAGAGGACTTCCGCCGCGTTGCAGGCTTTGAAGGGGCGCGGCGTGCTGCTCGGCTCGCACCGGCCGGAATGTGCGGGCAACCTGTCGGCCGATGCTGCGCTCAGAGGGCGTGCTATCGGTGCGAAGCGCGTCAGTGAGAAAGCAGTCGAAGCGTATGCCGACCTAGGCGACTACCTGCTCGAACTTCGTGAGGACGGCTTATCGTTGCGAGAGATCGCGGCTAAACTCGACAGTGACGGCCACACCACGCGTACCGGCAAAGCCTGGAATCCGGTGCAAGTGTCGCGCGTGCTGGATCGTGCTGCATAGGATGCCGTTTCCTGGCGTCTAGCGCGCCTCTGAGCGCGGCTTTACGCGCATCGTGACTCAATGCATGGCCTCGGGATCGAAAGCGGTTCTAGGGCCTTATTCGTCGCCTTGGGAGGCGGCTTGCATACGTCGCAAGCGCCGTAACACAGTTCGAGAATCACGTCCCCATATTCGCGGTGTTTCTTCGGTGCGAGCGTTACTGTTGGAAGTTTCATGGGAACATCATGGTTATCCTGAGGGAAGCGGTAGTACGCGAACATGCGATCACTGTCGTCACGCAGGCATGCCGCGGCTTTGGGATAGTTGCGCTCATACGATTTCGCGAGCACTTCCAGGCCGCGACGAGCGCGCT
>JAABUO010001672.1_pt1 | contig 28270 bp, 30 predicted proteins | sample 5559291 | NCBI WGS metagenome assembly JAABUO01 (sample SAMN10711878, study PRJNA513372) | rock metagenome | isolation source: Antarctica rocks | place: Antarctica: Victoria Land, Finger Mt sud | reverse complement strand
CAGCGACTTGCGCCGTGGGTCCTTCACGTTGTCCGGCTGCAATCCCCAGAACGACTGAGGTGCCGTGAAGTTCTTCTGCAGGAAGGCGCGAAAGTGCGGGTCCTGGATGAACTCGTGTTCGCGCCCTCCCTCGGGTGGCGGACCATATTGCCACATCCACTCGAGATCGTGGCTCTGCTTCTTCTTCTGCTGCTTCTGATGCTTGGGCGGCAAGGGCGGCTCGCCGATCAGCTGCGCCCGCGCCAGTTCGCACGGACCGACAACCGCCAGCAGCAAGCCTCCGAGCAGCAACGCCGAATTAGTCTTCGCAACAAAGCTCATCTGCATTAACCTGCCCAGTAGTCCCGTTCCCGCTGCCGCTTCAGAGCGCGTTCTTTCGCTCCCGTCAGGTAAACCGCTCCATTGCCAAACGCTAGAAATACAAGTCCGCCCACCACCACAATCAAAGGACGATAGCCCCGGACCAGCTGAATCAACGAAGCCGTGAGTACCGCAGCCGTCAGCAACAAATACCGGGTTCGCGGAGAAAAGCTCAACGTCTTGCCAATCTAAACCGCGTGCATCGAACGGTTCCGCTCGAACATTTCCGACAACGCATGATGCACCATACGTCCCATCTCCTTCGTCGTCACCGCATTGCCGTCTGAGCCGCGCACCAGGTCCGCCGTGCGGTGCCCTGCCGACAATACCTCAGCAACCGCGCGCTCAATCGCGGACGCCTCCTGCTCAAGGCCAGCGGAGTGCCGCAGCACCATCGCTGCCGTCAGAATCGCGCCCAGCGGATTGGCCTTGCCCGTGCCAGCGATATCAGGCGCCGAACCATGCACGGGTTCATACAGATTCACCTTCCCGCCGATCGTCGCCGAAGGCAGCATACCCAGCGAGCCGGTGATGACTGCTGCCTCATCCGACAGAATGTCGCCGAACAAATTCTCGGTCAGCACCACGTCGAAGTTGCGCGGCGTATTCATCAGGTGCATCGCCATCGAGTCCACCAATTGATGTTCCAGCGTCACGCCCGGGTAATCCTTGGCAACCTCGCTCACCGTCGCACGCCAAAGTTGCGAAACTTCGAGCACGTTAGCCTTATCGACGCTCGTCACCTTGCTGCGCCGCTTGCCCGCCTGCTCAAACGCAATCCGCGCCACCCGCACCACTTCATCCCGCGTATAGCGCATCGTGTTGATCGCTTCGCCTCCACCGGGCGCACTCGCCTCGCGATTCCACCACCGCGGCGCGCCGAAATAGAGTCCGCCCAGCAGTTCGCGCACAAACAAAATGTCAGCATTCGCCGTCACCTCGGCCCGCAGCGGAGAGTTCGCCGCAAGTGCCGCGTACGCAATCGACGGTCGAAGGTTTGCGAACCCGCCAAGTTCCTGGCGAATGCGCAGCAGCCCAGCCTCCGGACGCTTATCCGGCGGCAGCGCCGCGAACTGATTATCCCCTACCGCCCCCAGCAGCACCGCGTCCGAATCAAGCGCCAGATCGATCGTCTTCTGCGGCAACGGCGAGCCGGCTGCCGTAATCGCCACGCCTCCAATCAGCGCCTCAGTAAACGTAAACTCATGGCCTCCAGCTTCTGCGACAGCGTACAGAATCCTGGTAGCCTCCTGGGTCACTTCCGGTCCGATGCCGTCCCCGGCGAGTACTGCAATCTTCAACTTCATCGTGCAATCCTTTGCGTGCGGCTGCGTTACAGCGCAGGTTTATGCGTTGACAGAACTGTGGTCAGGCTTCAGCAGACCAAGCAGATCCTGGTCATAGATATTCTTCTTCCGGTCCGCGAGTTCTGTAAAGCGTCCGTACACTTCTTCCAGCTGAGAACGGTCGAGCGCATGTCCCATCTCGCGCAGACGTTGTTCCAGCAACCTTCGTCCGGAGTGTTTGCCCAGCACCATATTGTTCGACGAAACACCGACCGACTCCGGCGTCATAATCTCGTACGTCAGAGGATTCGCCAGCACGCCATGCTGATGAATTCCAGATTCATGTGCAAAAGCATTCGCCCCCACGACCGCCTTGTTCGGTGAGCAACTGAAGCTGATCACCTCGCCCAGCATGCGGCTGGTTGGAAAAAGCTGCTGCATCACAATGTTGTTGCGATACGGAAACTTATCCCGCCGCGTCGCCATCGCCGCCGCGATCTCCTCGAGCGCAGCATTGCCCGCGCGTTCGCCGATCCCGTTGATCGTGCACTCCACTTGTCGCGCGCCGCCCTCAAGCCCGGCCAGCGAATTCGCAACGGCCATACCCAGATCGTCATGGCAATGCGTGGAAAAAATAATCCGGTCTGCACCAGGAATTTCGCGCTGCATCCTCGCAAACAGTTCCCTGTACTCGTCCGGCGTCGTGTACCCCACAGTATCCGGCAAATTGATCGTCTTCGCGCCCGCACCCACCGCCGCCTTGACGATCTCCACTAAAAAATCAGCATCGGAGCGGGTAGCATCTTCAGCGGAAAACTCCACATCGTCCGTGTACTGGCAGGCCAGCGAAACCCCCGCAGCCGCCTGCTCCAACGCCTCCGCGCGCGTAATCTTCAGCTTCGCCTGAAGGTGCAGGTCGGACGTCGCAAGGAAAACATGAATGCGACTGGATTGAGCTGGCTCGACCGCTTTCGCCGCCGCTTCGATGTCCTCCCGCTTGCAACGCGCGAGCGATGCAATACGCGGTCCACGCACCTCGAGCGCAATCGTACGAATCGATTCCAGGTCGCCCTGCGAGGCGATCGCAAAGCCTGCCTCCATCACGTCAACGCCTAGGGCTGCGAGTTGGTGAGCGATACGCAGCTTTTCAGCATGATGCATCGTGCAGCCCGGGCTCTGCTCGCCGTCGCGCAGGGTGGTGTCGAAGAACACAATTTCGCGTTCGGCTGCCTGCGTCGTGTCTTGTACGTTTGCGGTGTTCACGGTACGCCTCACCCCAGCCCCTTCAACATAACTCATTCTTATGCGGCAAGGAACCAGTATCATTCTTTCTAATTGGCTCATCGTGCAGGCGATTGGATAGAGCTAGCCGCCCACACCACCGCATCATAAACCGCCCCACTCACGCCTGAATACCCCGGAATCCGGCAGGAGACGTCCGAACGATGGATCTATTTCAGTTGGAAACTTTTTTAGCTGTCGCAGAAGAGCGCAGCTTCAGCCGGGCCGCCGCTCGTCTCAATCGCACCCAGCCCGCGGTCAGCCAGACAATCGCCAAGCTCGAAACGGAGTTAGGCGAGACGCTGCTTGACCGCTCCTCGCGCGACGGAACCGTCACGGCAGCAGGGGAAATCCTGCTTGATTACGCCCGCAAACTCCTCAATCTGCGGGGCGAGGCAACCGGCGCGCTCGCCGAGCTGCGCACCCTGCATCGCGGACGCCTCAGCCTCGCGGCCAACGAGTACACCTGCCTCTATCTGCTGCCGCTCTTGCATCAGTTCCGGCGCCAGCATCCGTTTATCAAAATCACCGTGCAGCGTTCGCTCGCCAGTCGCATCCCGGATGAGGTGCTGATGCACGCGGTCGAGATCGGAGTCCTCTCGTTCAAGCCGAACGACCCGCAGATCAAATCCGTGATGGTCTACCGCGATCAGCTTGCACTTGTCGTCAATCCCGGGCACGCACTGGCCCGTCAGAAGTCGGTTTCCATCCGGGAGCTTGGGACGCTTAATTTTGTCGCGCACAATGTGCCCTCGCCGCAGCGCCAGAAAGTAATCGAGGCGTTCCAGCGTCATCGCACACCGTTGCAGATGGGGGTTGAACTTCCCTCCATCGAGGCCGTGAAGCGATTCGTCGAAATGGGCAACGGCGTTGCTCTCGTCCCGGGCCTCACCGTAGAGCGCGAAGTTGCCGCAGGCTCGCTCGTCCGGATCGAGGTCAATGATCTCCAGATCGAACGCAGGCTCCGCCTCGTCTATCGTCGCCAGACCAATCTCTCGCACGCAGCCGTCGCTTTTCTCAACGGAGTCGAAGCGTTCGCCGCATCGAATGGAAGTCCATTCGAGTTCCGAGCCGGATAGCATCGCCAGCAAAACACGATCGTTCACCACTGGCGACTGGCTGAGCATTACCGCCTGAACACGTGGTGAACGGAACATTTGGTGGCGATTCGCGTTTGAACGGAAAGCATCACCGTCCGGGAACCCTGAAGGGTGGCTCGAACAGATTTTGGATCTACGAAAGCGAGTTCTACTATGCACACTCAGAAGACCCGGACCATTCTGCAATCTTTCGCGCCGGCCGCCCGCCGCACTGGCATGTTGCTTGCTCTCGGAAGCGCGCTGATCGCTGCACCGCTACTGGCCCAGGACGCCGGAACAGCGCCGTCCCAGCAGCAGCAACAGGATCAAACCCAAGGCAACATGCAGGGCATGCACGGCGACATGCAGGGAATGCATGGACGGCATCAACGCCAGATGGAACATATGAAGCGCGAGTTGAATTTGACCGATGACCAGGTGACACAAATCAAGCAGATTCACGAGCAGGGAATGGACCAGATGAAGGCGTTGCACGACAACACCTTCTTGAGCAAACAGGATCGCCACCAGAAGATGATAAATCTGCGCAAGGACGAGCACGGGAAAATCCGCGCAGTCCTGAACGACGAGCAGAAAGAAAAGTTCGACAAGATGATGGCGAAGCGCGACGAGCATCGCGAGAAAAATCACGAGCGGAAAGAGGACGCGCAGCCCACGTCTCCTCCGTCTGTCTAAACCATCCACAGATTAAGCATAGGCCGGGCGCTCATGGCGTTCCGGCCTTTTTCTGCGCGCAGCACCGCCGCCCCAGACGGAACGGTTACAATCAATCAGAGCAGACGCGCTGTGGCCGCATACCCGTTTGGCCGTCAGACGAGTCCAATGCGTGATGTCCCCGCCCTACTGAAAGGTTTTAGACAAGCATGAAGAAGACGTTTGTGTTGTGCGCTTTGATGCTGGCAAGTGCCGCAGCTTTTGGGCAGGAAAGCCGCCAGGATGTCAGCCTTAGCGGCGTCGGGATTCTTGCCCCCACCGTTCATGGAAACGGGGTCACGGAAACACCCACCATCACCGGCGGAATCCTGGCGAGCTATCGATATTTGCTGACGCCACGCAGCGGTCTTGAGTTGAATTACTCGTTTGCCCAGTACACCGACAAATTCCGATCCGGTGGACAGGCGGTTAATACCTACAACCCGATCCACGTCCGCCAGCAGGAACTCTCAGCCGCCTACGTCTACGGACGCACGTACGGCAACTACACGCCATTTCTTGAAGCCGGCGTGGCTGGTGTCGTATTCACGCCGATCCTGGAGGGTTCGTTCTCGCTCGATGCCAAGCAGAACACCACCATCGGCGGTCTGTTCGGCGGTGGTCTCGCGTATCAAATCAGCCCCAGCTTCGACGTTCGCATGCAGTATCGCGGCATTCTGCTCAAGGCGCCCGACTTCCACCTTGCCGGCAATCGCTTCAATACCGGACGCTACGAAGTGATCAGTATGCCTGCCATCGGGATCGCTTACCACTTCTAGGGATGCTCTGACTAAGGGTTGATTTCGTTGGGGAGGCGAGTTTAGATTCGTTTTTCCTGGCGAAGCGCCTCTGGTGTGTTGTGGTTGGTTTAGAGACTCATAGGGCTCTTCAGGCGCGGCTCTGCGCAAGTCCTTCCAGCAGAGGTTTGCGCGCGGTGCAGAGATTGATGAGTGCGCAGGTGGTTTGGAGCCTATGGAGGTTTTTGGCCAGGCCCCGGAAGCGCACCTTGCTGAACCCGAACTGGAGCTTCATGGTCGCGAAAATATGTTCGACGCGCGATGCGGTTCTCTTCGCGCACTTCGGGCCAAGCGGAAACTGTAAGCCGGTCAGATTGAAGGAGTAACCGCCCTGTTCTGCTCGACTTCGTTCTCCTCTTCGTATGGCGGTACGACAATCCTACTAAAGCACTCCGAACCAGACCCGTCTTGTTGCACAAGGGACCGTGCATATTCGCTTTTCCGCCTCTCGATGCGCTACGCTAGGCATCGCAATAGGCGAATATAAGGCGAGTACGCGATGCAGAGTCAGGCAGCACTCCTAGGTGTGAGATCGAGGCGAAGCTGGCCAACCGCATTCCTGCGGCGCTGTCTCCGATCGTGCAGCAGGTGCCGCGGCTCCACCCATCGGCAATGCCTCGCTGGACTTCCTGCTCGGCGGCGGCCTGCCGTTTGGCTCTGTCTGTGAACTGACGGGGGCGGACGGCTCCGGACATTCTTCCATCGCGCTTTCTTTGCTGGCAAGCGCTTCCAAAGAGGTGAGGCCGAAGAACTGCGGCGCGCTCACGGTGGCCGCCGATCTGCGGACAAGATGAAGGCGCTTGAGATCAAGCTCCGGGCCGGCATGGATGCCAGCAACGTTAGCCCCCATGCGCAGGAAGAGATCATCCGCGCCATCAGCTCGTTTGCGCTCTATGGCTTTCCGGAGTCCCATGCCGCCAGCTTCGCGCTGATTGCCTATGCCTCGGCGCGGCTGAAGTCCACTACCTGCCGGTTTTCACCGCCGCCATCCTGAACAACCAGCCCATGGGCTTCTACTCGGCTGCCGTGCTCGTCAAGGACGCGCAGCGGCATGGCCTGCGCATCAAGCCATGGCTCTGGCCGGAGCAGTGAGCGCATTGTGTCCTTCGCTGATGTATGTGCTTACAGTCTTAGCCCGGCACGATCAGTAAGAGCTTCCGGGGCGACCCAGCATCCAATTCCAAATGAGCGTGGGACATGGCACGGAACTCTTCATTGGCACCTCGGGGTACTCCTACCCGGACTGGAAAGGGGTGGTGTACCCGGCATCGTTGAAGAAGGCCGTTGGCGGGCCCGTCCCGGAGTTGACCTACCTGTCTCGGTACTTCAACACCTGTGAGATCAATGCCACCTTTTACAGGCAGTTCGAGCCGGAGATCGCAAAGCGGTGGTGCGACGCGGTCGAAAACCCCGGGTTCGAGTTCGCGATCAAGGCAAACCAGGCCTTCACGCACGCGGCCGGCACGCGACCCAATGAGCGCAAAGCGCCCACCTCAGTCGAGAGCCTGCGCTACACACAAGCCGATCTCGACTCTACCCGGCGCTTTCTGGACGTGTTCTCCGAACGCGATCGCATGCTTGCGCTTCTGTTTCAGTTCCCGATCTCATTCAAGTTCACCACTCGCCACAAAGAGGGAGATCCGGTGAGGCAGGAGGGCAACTGGGATCATGTGGCCGATGTGCTCAATGCCTTCCGGGGCTATCCCAAGGCCATCGAGTTCAGGCACGATACGTGGGATGATCCGTGGGTGCTGAGCGCTCTCCGCGAGCACGAAACCGCCTGGGTCAACATAGACGAGCCCCGGCTGGGTGCTTCCCTGCACCGCACCGAGCACGTCACAGCACCACTCGCCTATATGCGGCTGCACGGGCGCAACTACAAGAAGTGGTTCAACTCGAAGAACCGCGACGAAAGGTATGACTACCTCTACACGCCCGAGGAGCTTGCTCCCATAGCCAAGTCGATCGAGACCATGGTGGCAAAGGTCCGCCGCGAGCCGGCTCCGCAGCAAAAGAAAAAGGTAGTTGCTGCAGGGAACAATCATTACAAGGGCAAAGCCGCCGTAAACGCCATCGACCTCAAGGGCCTGCTCGGCGTCAAAGACAACCCCATCCCGGACGAGCTGGCCAAGGCGTACCCGTCCCTCGAGCGGTTCGTCTCCGCCAGGTAGCAGAGCACGTAACGGCTTAGTTCTGCTCCGGTGAAGATGTCCGGCATTGCCAACTCGGCCGGATTCGGCTGTGCGTGGAAGTGCTCAGCGAGCTTCTGTTTGTCACCTCTGCGAACGTACCGGCCACACATTGCAAGTCCTCCCAGGACTTTATGGTAAAGCTCCGCCACCCCGGAGATAACCTGCAACGACTCACTGAAGCAATTCTGCGCGTTCCGCGCTGATGCGGAAACCAGACCTGCTGAGGGGTCGCCCCTGGCGCGCGCAAGCCGATGGAAAAGCTTCGTGCAGCTCCAGGTATTCGCTTCCTCCGGCCTTCGGCTGGCCCCTTCGGCCCACTTTTACCACAGCTATGCACTTGCCGCCCCCGCAGGCGTGGGCCTGGGCCAAGGCGTGTTTGTGAGCAAACACAGCACAGCATTCAAAACCGGAGGACTCACCCTATGGCACCAACCAGTTCCAGCATCGCCACCACGAACGAACCCAGCAACAACGTCACTTCCAGTTCCCTCCCCTGCTTGAGAACGTCATACTTCAGTTGCAGTCAGTGCTGGCGAAAAGCCGCTCGTAGTATGGAGTGCCAATCTGCCTCTGAAGCGCAAGCCCAGACCGAACTCCGATGCCAATGAGGTCGCAAGTGCCTGCAACAGGCGGCTACCGTAGTCAGCCCGCCTGCTCCTCCATGCTCAAACACGACGATGTGCCGCCCGATCTTCCAACAAGTTTGCATCTGCAGGGAATCGACTGCCCGTAGTGCCCTCTGTTGTGGAACTTGACCCTAAGTTCCCAAGTTTGCCGGGAGTCTCATTGTCTATTATTTACGGGAAACTACCACAAAGCGGCTGAGTGTTCCCAAGGTATGCAGGCAACGGCGGTCTCGCTCCTGGTATCTCTCAGATCAAGGCCGAGCAGGGCGTTTGAACGCTCGCGCGCTTGCAATGAGCATAACGCGAAGGCAAGAAAGACAAAGACGTCAATAAAATATGCTCCGCATCGGGAGCGAATATGAGCGCGGGTCGGCAATACTTGAGTGTGTTGCAGGAACTGCGAGTAGAACAATATCGCTCTCTGGGAATGAACACCTCTGGCATAAGTGATCCACCATGTCTGAAGGTGGGAGTAGATCCAAAGCGCAAGCGCCCCAGTTCCAAGTACCATCCCAGAGCGTATGCCGCTATAGAAGCTAACAATCGTGACGGTAAGGAGAGCAGCTACACGATGTCGAGCGTGAACTGATCGTTGGCGACCGGCCAATGATGCTGGCCGTTCCAATTGCCGGAGGCCATCCAGCGATCAAAGTTGTAGTAAGCGAAGAGCAGCAGCAACGACCAGAACGCCGACTTATTCTGCATGCTCCCTTATACATCTGGCTTTCGCCTCAGTTGACATCGAGTGCCGTAGAGCGCGTCAGGGGACCCGGCGACGGCGCTTCCGGCGAAACATGGGATCTAGCGGTGATAGACGAAGACGACCTCGTCGGGGTATTGCTCATGATCTTGAATCCGTGCATCTTGCGAGAAGCTTGCGCATCTACGGTTCAGGAGTTAGCGATGAACATAACGGGCAACACGATTCTTATCACTGGCGGCACCAGCGGCATTGGCCGTGCGCTTGCAGAAGCACTTCACGCGAAAGGCAACAAAATTATTGTTGCTGGCCGCCGGCAGAGTCTGCTGGACGAAGTTACAGGCCGCAACAAAGGAATGATTGGTGTCGCCGTGGACCTGAGCGATACCGCAGCAGTGGAAATCTTCGCAAAGAAAGTTACAGCGGAATTTCCAAAGCTAAACGTCCTGATCAACAACGCTGGAATCGCCGGATTGGAGGACTACACTGCGGAGGTCGTCGATCTCGCGCATGCAAATACCACAATCCAGACGAACATCACCAGTGTGGTACAACTCACGGCCGCGCTGCTGCCTGTGCTGCGCTCGCAACCCCGGTCCACCCTGATGGTGACCACCTCCGGGCTTGCCTTCGTCCCGTATCCGCCGGGACCGGTTTACAGCGCCACCAAGGCATTCATGCACAACTGGCTGGATGCCCTTCGTGAGCAGTTGCGCAAGACCAGCGTTGAGGTGCTTGAACTGGCACCGCCTTACGTGCAGACTGAACTCGGTGGCCCGCAGCAAGCCAGCGACCCGCGTGCCATGCCTCTCGACGAATTTACCCGTGAGGTGATGCAGATTCTCGAGAACAACACCATCGAGAAGGGCGAGATTCTCGTCGAACGTGTCAAACCCCTGCGCTGGGCCGAGAAGGACGGCAAGTATCAGGACTTTCTAAACGCCTTCGCCTCCTTCCACGACTAGCCGTTCGGGATGCCCACATCTCGCTTGTGGGATGTGGGTATCCCCCCAAACCCACGCCGGGCGCTCGACTGATCTCGTGGCAGGATGACTATCGCTGGTAAAGCCAACAGCCAAGGGCTCCCGAGTCACCTAGGTCAGACATGCGGCCCAGCAGGATTGTTGCAAAGCGGCGCTTAGTGCGCCAGGTGTAAAAACCTAGCCAGCGGGTACTCTCCGTAAGTCAGTCACATGTTCACGAAGAAATGGAAGGCAATGAGCACGTAAAGGTCTTTGCGAAGCCACATCAAGAGACCGAACGCGAAGACCAGACCAATCAACGGCCAGGTAAACGGAATCTGCCAAAGGTGGTAGAGGGCAAAGAGCAGCGGGTTAACAAACCAGTTCGCCCTCCCCAGGAAGCTTGTTTTCTTCATCAGGTAGCCACGGTAGTAGAGTTCTTCGCCGACAAAGTTCCCGACAAACAGCACCGCGAGAGCATACGGGGGAAAGGCATAGAGCCCGGCCGGATCACCTCCGAATATGCTCCAGGGGGGAACGTGAAACAGAGGAACTGCCTGGAGGAACGTACTCAGTGGAGTCCAGACAAACTGTATGTAGGGGACGGATACCAGAGCGAAAGCGAAACAGAAGACGGGCAGAACAGCAAAGATGCCTTTGAGATCGATCCGGTCAAGGCCGAGGTAGCTCAGAGACTCGCGGATTGTAAGACCGTCGAGCAGGCGCAGAAAGATAAAGGGGGACAGAAGATGCCAGCCGAGAGTAATGATCAAAAGCCAGCCGAACTGGAGGTAACGAGGCGAGAGGTGGGTAATCCGGAGTTCGGTAGAGAACACTGCGGGGACATTGATGACAATCGCGGCGAGAAGCCCCGGCAAAAAGTAAAGCGCCAAATACGCACCCTTGCCCAAGGCTGATTTTGGCTGGCATGTCCGCTCCCACCTGTCGTAGGTTGGGTCTTCACGCTTGAAAAAACTTGCCATCCGACCCTGTCGAAATTTGTGCTCGTCTTCCGTATGTGTCATTGCATTGCTCTCCAGTTATCTGCCGACGTTAGCGCCAGACCGAGTTCAATGGACATGCAATGAGGCAGTGCGAGCGTTATTTGCGGCGAATTGACCGCCATACACGACTAACGGTTCGCTACAATCCAGGTATGGTTGCAGCGATCCAGCGTCGGAGTCCAGGCTTCTGGGCGTTGCAATGTGGTGGATGGCTTTTGTTGTACCTGCTGTCCCTTGCCGCTTCCGCTCCGCATCTTCGTGAATCCTTTATCCTGGCCTACAACACCTGGGATATTGTCGTTCTCTTCGCGGTCACGCTCGCGCTTCGTCCGGTGCTCCGGTCTGCCGGCGGTCGCTGGCAAAACTCCTGGCTGAAGCTCCAGAGCAGCATTTTTGGTCTCTGCTTCCTAGTAGGATCAGTCGCTTCCTACGTCATCTCCCTCATCACATTCGGTGCTCGCGGCTTTCGTCTCAGCTACTGGACACTCAGCGGCGTACAGTGCTCATTGGTATTGTTTTTATGGGCAGTGCTGTACCTGGGAGTCAGGCAATCGAATGCGTTGCAGGAGTCGCGCAAAAGTTTAATTCCTACGTTACCGGGAGTGGCTGCAAAGCTGTCTGAGGTCGAGCGACCCGCGCTCGCGACCACGTTTGCGGTGCGAAACGGAAACCGGGTCGAGATCGTTCCTGTCGAGACGGTGCTGTGGATCGCAGCCTCAAAAGACTACGTGGAGCTTCATACGCAGCGTTCCACGCACCTTCTGCGAGATACCATGACCTCGATGGCTCAGAGGCTTGACCATAAGCAGTTCATGCGTATCCATCGTTCGCGCATCGTTCGTGTTGACCAAATTCGCGAGCTGATCCCATTGGACAATGGGGAGCATCGAATCAAGCTTCATGATGGGTCGGAACATCGTTCAAGCCGCACCTATGCAAATGCCCTCGCAGAGTGATGCGCTCCGGTACAGGAGAGTAAGTACCTCAGTTGAAGTCGAAGCGAAGTGGGTACACTCATCAATCATACTGTTGCGGAGTAGGCTCAGTGGAGTTGTTCGGGGATGACGGCGTACTGGATCAGCAACTCGAAGGGGACAATGCGGAGGGTGTTCTCGTGTGTGGCTTCGAGGCTTACCGGACAGGCGGCGCCGGCCTGCTGGACCTGTAGCCAGCGGGCGGCGCATACGCACCAGCGGTCGCCCGGCTTCAACCCGGCGAAGCCGTACTGCGGCATGGGAGTGGAGAGATCGTTGCCCAGCGCCTTCGAGGCGTCCAGGAAGGCGCGGTCCACCACGCAGCAGATGGTGTGGACGCCGAAGTCGTCCGGGCCGGTCTCGCAGCAGCCGGTGCGGTAGAAGCCGGTCATCGGCTCACACCCGCAGGTCGCCAGCGGCTGGCCCAGAACATTCTTGCCTTTACTCTTCGCTTGCTCGTGTGTCTCTGCCACGTGTTCCCTGCCCTCTACTTCGCCGCCATCGCGAGCTGCTGCTCGTACTCTTCGTACGGACCCTTGTGATCGGTGATGCGGAAGTTGGACGGGCCGCCTTCAAAATGCCAGATGCGGGTGCCGGCTTCTTCAATCAACTCCTGGTCGTGCGTGACCAGGAAGACGGTGCCTTCGTACTTCTGAATCGCCTGGTTGAGCGCGTTGATGCTCTCGAGGTCAAGGTGATTGGTCGGTTCGTCGAGCACCAGCACGTTGGGCTTCTGGAGCATGATCTTGCAGAAGAGCAGACGCGCTGCCTCGCCACCCGAAAGCGCGTCTGTCTTCTTCATGCCCTCTTCGCCACGGAAGAGCATCTGTCCCAAGATGCCGCGAATCTCTTCCTTGGTGGCCTGCGGATCGTACTGATGCAGCCAGTCGGCCGCATTCATTCCGAGCTGGATCGAGCCCTTGTGATCCTGCGCGAAGTAGCCGATCTGCGTCTCGTGTCCCCACTTGACTGAGCCTGAATCGATCGATACATCCTTCTCTTCAATGCCGGGTCCATTGGCCAGCAGAGCCTTGATCAGCGTGGTCTTACCCTGCCCGTTGCGGCCCATCAGAACGACCTTGTCGCCGCGATTGACGGAGGCGGAGAAGTCGTTGATAACGTGTTCGACCTTGCCGTCCTTCTGGACGTAAGTCTTGTTGACGTGTTCAAACTCGAGCACGTTCTTCCCCGAAGGACGCAGCATATCGAAGCGGATGAACGGACGCGCGATGTTGGAGCGGGCAAGCTCGGAAGTCGCGAGGCGCTCGACCTCCTTCTTGCGCGAGTTCACCTGGCTGGAGCGTGTACCGGCCGAGAAGCGCGCGATGAAGTCATTCAACTGGGCAATCTTTTTCTCACGCTGCTCGTTCTGGCTCTCGATCCGGGTGCGGATGGAGGTCTTCTGCAAGACCATGTCATCATAGCCGCCGGTGTAGGTGATGATCGTCTCGTAATCGATATCGGCGATGTGCGTGCAGACCGCATTGAGGAAGTGACGGTCATGCGAGATGGTGATGACGGTGCCCGTGTAGCGAACGAGAAAGTCCTGTAGCCAGTGAATGGATTCGAGGTCGAGATAGTTGGTGGGTTCGTCCAGCATCAGCGCTTCGGGTTGTCCGAAGAGCGCCTGGGCCAGCAGCACGCGAACCTTTTGGCCGCCCTGGAGCTCGCTCATCTTGCGGTCGTGCAGTTCGTCGGGAATGTCGAGACCCTGCAGCAGCACCGCCGCGTTCGACTCGGCCTCGTAGCCATCTTCGTCGCCCACAACGCCTTCCAGCTCGCCCAGACGGGAGCCGTCTTCATCGGTCATCTCGGGTTTGTTGTAGATCAGTTCACGCTCTTCGAGCGCAGCCCACAAACCCTTGTTGCCCATGATGACCGTGTCGATGACCCGGTAGGCGTCGAACTCGTACTGATCCTGCTTGAGTACGCCGAATTTGCGCGGACGCACGACCGTGCCCTTCTGCGCGTCGATCTCGCCGGTCAGCACCTTCATGAAGGTGGATTTGCCGGCGCCGTTGGGCCCGGTCAGGCCGTAGCGGCGGCCGTCGGTAAAAGTGACCGACACATCCTCAAAGAGGAGCTTCTGGCCGTAACGCATCGTGACATTGGAGGTAGAAATCATCTGCTCAGTAAATCCTTTATCTTATTTTTTTTGCGAGACGGCGCTTCCACCCGCGCAACTCATCGCCGTATTCAGCCTGTCTGGCAGGCTTTGCCACACTCGACGCTGGCCTGGGGAGAGGGAGTTTCACCGCAACCAAGGCGGCTGTGCCTCTGGGCCGTCACTGAATCGCGGTACTTCCCCATAGGAGCAAAGTGGAAGGCCCGCGATTCAGCAAACTTTATAGCGATATTTACGACTTCTTGACGGACTGCACGGTGAGTGTGTCGCCTTCGACGGTGCCCTTGACGGTGACATTATGGCCAGCCAGCTTGGTGGCATCGGCAACGTCACCCTTCAGGTTGTAGACCTTGCCCTCACTGACAATTACCGCTTTTGAGCCGCCTTTGATGCACTTGTTGATGCACTTGGTGGCTTCGGCACTGGGCGTGGAATGCTCGGTGCCGCACTTCGACTCGCTGACAAAACCGTGGATGGTGCTGGGCGCCTGCGCGACCAACATGCCCGCAGCGGCAACCGTAGAAGCAAGAACTGCAATCAATTTGTTACGCATAGCAAATTCCTCCTGGAACAGCGTTCTGGTACCCGGCAAGTTTACGCTCGAAAAGTGAGGTTAGCGCCCGCGACGTGCGGGACCCGAGCGGCTGGACCCTGGACGGCTGTTTGAGGATGGACCACGTCCGCGTCCGCCCGCAAAACCGCCGCCGCCGCCGGAGCGGCCGCGTGACCCGTTGCCGCCGGGGCGATATGGTGTGGACGGGATTCCAGTCTGACGTTCCGCCGAAACATCGCCGGTCTTCCACGAGCGCGTCTCCATCTGCATCAGGGAATCAATGGGCGCGCCAGCAAAGTCTACTGGCTTGTTACGCTCTTCCTTGGCGAGATTTTTGTCGGCTTCGCGCCACTCGAACTTTGTCTTCAACTCGCGTTCCAGCTTGCGTGCGTCAGACCGCTCCTGCGGCATCACGAAGGTTGTGGCTACACCCTTCTTGCCAGCGCGTCCGGTGCGGCCGATGCGATGCACAAAATCGTCCGACCCGTTGGGCAGATCGTAGTTGACGACGTGCGCAATGTCCTTGACGTCGATGCCACGCGCGGCCACGTCCGTCGCGACCAGGATGCGGTGCTTGCCCGAGGAAAAGCCCTTGAGCGCCGCAGTGCGCTGCGACTGCGAGCGATCACCATGGATGCTCTCCGTATCGTGGCCAAGCTTTTCGAGCTTGGTGGCGATGCGGTCGGCGCCGTGCTTGGTGCGCGAGAAGACGAGGAACGTGCCCTCTTCCTCCTTCAGCATCTTGTCGAGCAGCCCGAGCTTCTGGTCCTGCATGACCGTGTAAACGCGGAGCTCTACGCGGTCGGATGGCTTGGACGTGGTGCCGATCTCAACGCGCACCGGCTTCTGCACGTAGTCCTTGACGATCTCGGTGATGTTGGCGTCGAGTGTGGCCGAGTAGCACATGGTCTGACGATTCTTCGGCAGCGCGCCCACAATGCGGCGAATTGCCGGCAAAAATCCCATATCGAGCATGCGATCTACTTCATCGAGCACCAGCATTTCGACCGAGTTGAGATTGACCTGGCGGCGGCGCAGGAAATCTTCCAGCCGTCCGGGCGTGGCCACGACCAGGCGCGGGCCGCGGCCCAGTTGGTCGAGCTGCGTGTTTTCGCTCAACCCGCCACAAACCAGCACGGAGTCGGATTTAGCTTGCGGGGAGATCTTTCCGTAAGCCTCGAGCACCTGCATGGCAAGTTCGCGCGTGGGCAAGAGGATGAGCGAACGAATCGGCCCGCGCTTGCCTTTGCTGGATGGCACGGAGTTCGCGTCCATGCGCTCAATCATTGGAATCAGGAAGCTGAGCGTCTTGCCTGTGCCGGTTGAGGCGGTGGCAAGAATGTCGTGGCCTTCGAGCGCGGGCGGAATGGCCTTGGCCTGGACGGGTGTCGGCGTGTTGAATCCGGCGACAGCGAGGCGGCTCTTGAGCGAGTTGGAGATGTTAAAGTCTTTGAAGAAGACATCCTTCAGCATGGGCAGGCCAGTCGCGGGATCAATCTCAGCGTTGAAGCCGGTGATGGTGCGGCTGATGTCGCCGGTGTGATTGCTGGCCTGGTTGGTAGGGAGGAAGCTCTGTGGTTCAAGCGTTGCGGAAGTCAAGTGTGTTCCTTGTCGATTACAGGTGAGCGAGCGCACGGTGATGCGCAAACGCGGAGCATGACAACCTATAGGCTGGACACGCATTCAGTTCGATTGATCAGCATGGCTGCGCGGTAGTCCCGAAGCGCTGCTGCACGGCGAGGCAGAGTCCGTTGACCCTAAGCCTTCAGCCAGAGCAACCAGCGTAGCTCTCCACGTTGCAAGGAGAAGCCCGGTGGCAAGGGAGAATCACCGCGGTCTCTGGCCAGACTGATGTCCAGGAATGCAATCCTGTTCAAGTCTCTCCCCGGGGTGCCCTACGCTTACGCGTTTCTTAAAAGTACCATAAAACGTCATCGGTTGGCGAGCAGCCCTTCCAATCCGAGGCTAAATTCCATCTGGCCGTTATTGAGCTGCTGGCTTGAGCTTTCCCATACGATTCTTTAGGCCGTCGCCTACACCGCGTGCAAACATTCGCAGCTTCTGCACCTTATTTGACTCAGCCAGGACGATCTTGATGATGTCCTTGGAACTGAACATCATCAGCTTCAGGCAGAAGTAAGGAAAATCGCGAAAATAACGCCGTATTACCCAAATTTTGTTGCGCTCCTGATAATAACGGCGGACGGGTCCATAGTTTGAGATTTGAAAGAGCCGGCGGTCCCCAACGCGGATCACGCATGGCTCGCCCGGTGAATGCAGCAGAAGGGCTTCCGTGGACTCATCCACCACATAGCCCTCGCGACGAAGGCGCAGGCTGAACTCATAATCCACGGCGTCGATAAAGAGTTCGTCCACGAATAAGCCGATTTTGTTGAAGATTTCGACGCGCATAAGGCTACCGGAGGTCATGGCAGCTTCGAGTCCTTCCTTCCTCGCGCGGTCCTGAGGAATACTGGTATTGAGGCGCATGTCTTGATATTGAGGCACCAGAATTCCAAGGCGCTCGCCCCAGACACTTTCCCGAAAGCCCTGTAGCATGGACGCCGTAAATCCTTCCGTAATACGGCTGTCCTGATCAAAGAGCAGCAGCCACTCCATCCCGAGCGCATGCGCCCGGCGCACCCCGAGATTGAGTGCCGTTGCAATGCCCAGGTTGTCTCCATTTTCAATCAGCTCAAAACCAAGCCGCTCGCGTGCAAGCCGCAACATCATCAGCTTCTCCAGCGAGGAACCGTTGTCCACCACAATCAGATGGTCCACTTGCACCCGCAAGGCCGCCAGGTTGTCCACCACGTCGGCCTCAGGGTGGAATGTCACCACCACGGCACATACAGCTTCTAAATCCATGCGGATCCGGGCCTTCTCCGAAGCCGGACCCTTGATGCATCTCGGCGCTGCGTAAGAATATCATTTAAGGTTGCCATGCCTTTGCGCAAGTTTGTCGGGTGATTCTAAGCATCAACTGACATCGGACCAAGTAACGCGGTCGACGCGACAGGGCGTCGCAAGAGCACTCCTCACATCAACTGCTAAGAGTATTCTTATCGGATGGATTCACACCAAAACGAAGAGCTTGACTATGCTGCTCTTCTGACGGTTCCGGCTCTTGCCGAAGGCTCTGTAGGCATCCAGGATGGCCCCGCCGCTCCGGCTGGGAACTGGGTAGGAACCCTCCTCAAGAACTCTGCTGAATGTTGTCCGCATCGGCCTCACCTGGCTGATTGCCATCCTCAGCACCGGAGTTAAACGTGACCACAACATAAAACACACTGCGTTGCTGCATCGCAACTCTACCTTCGGTTTTTAGACTCCGGCGGTCAAAAGGGCGCGATGAGCCTAGACGAGGATGCCCAGACCATAGCTTCCCTCATAGTTGTGGAACTGTTTCCCGGTATTTCGGGCTATCTCGATCACAGCCTGCTTCACCTGCGGAAACGACTCCGTGTCATGGAAGATGGTGCATTGCGAGTGCTGAGCGCTCCACAATCCGCAAGCGTACGTGTCCGCGAAGGTGTGAATTATGTCGACGTGAATCAGACCGAATTGCTTGTGATCGCTTCGGATAAAGTCCTGATAATTGCTCCTCACCAATGAGATGTTGTCGTACTGCGCCAGCGTACGAACTGTCTCCTGATAAATATTCTGAATGTTGTTGGTATGCCGATCGCCTTCAAATGTGTCTACGCCAATCACCGAATCAAAAAAAGAAGACAGCGCTACTGTGGAAAAGCCATACTCAACCCCGAACTCCAGGCAGCGATCCGTCTTCACGTTAAAGCGCTCGATGATTTCCGCGAGGATGTTTTCAATCCCTCCCCAAGCGGAACTTCTATCTAGGCATCGCTTAGGGCGCTGTTGCCGAGTGGGGGTGAAGCCTACGATGGGTATGCGGGGTTTGAGTAAACTGCCTAATTTCGATTGCCAATAGGCAAGTTCAAATTCTTGTTTCACCATAGCCTTCCATGCGTTACCTAGGTATGCCGCTTGCCACTATCTGGGATTGTAGCTTGGCCGGAGCCTCATTCGCGCCACTGCAATACCCACTAGTTTCTTCCGTTCGCTTCCATTCAGGCTAACGTACCACACGAGGAGTCCCGTGCTCACAACCCAGAGCAGGAACGTTGGGATTCCAAACACCGGGCTCGAAGCCGACCACCAGGACCGTAAGAGAAGTAATGACGGCATCGCGATCGTCACCGGCCGAACTATCCCGATAAGAAGCAGCCGAGTTCTTGACACCGAGAACTTGCTATACGTAAAGTGCATGCTCAGCGCGAAGTGCATTCCAACGCTAACAAACGATCCCAACAGCGTTCCATAAGCCACCCCGATCGCGCCAATATGATGCGCTAGGTATGCACTGCAAACCACGTTCACGATGGCCTCCGCACTCGCGCCTGCAATCGCCACATTCTGGCTATCAGTCGCTATTAGCATGCTGGAATAAGGCAGGCAGGTATTCCTCACGATGTTGGCTAGCACTAGAATGCGCAGGTAGCCGACCGTGTGCACCGCATACGCTGGCCCCACCCAAAGCCGCAGAACCCAATATCCGCCCACAAGCAAGGGAATGCCGGAAACGATGAGCAGGATGGACGTATAGCGGGTGGCCTTCGACAAGATTTCTCCCATCTGGCCCGCTGTCCGGTGTACCGCAAGCGCTGAAGCTGTTGGCAGAAAAGGGCCGAGCGCCGCGCCCGCAATCGAGATCATAAAATTTGTCGGCATCGTTGCGATAGAGTAAAAAGCGGTCTGCGCGTAATCGTAGCGCCCAACGATCGTGACGTCGAGACCGCTGACGCATAGCATGCCGACCGTCCAGACCGCCAGCGTCGAGCAGTACGTAAGCATCTTTTTGATGACATCGCGGTCTATCCCGCGCAAGCTCAGCTGCACATGACTTGCCAGTCTGCGCCATGCCACCACTTGGAGAAGTCCTGTCAGTACGTTCACGGCAGCAACCAACAACCCCATCACCGCGAGTCTGCTGTGCAAGAACACGGAACCCAGGATGACCGCAGTATATAGCACGCGGTTGACGAGTGAGATCCCCATCGGAATGCCGAACCGCTGGAGTCCGAGAAAGATGGCCGAGCAGATCGAACATACCAGGCCAAACGAGAGTGACAAGCCCATGAAGACGAGGCTCAGCCGCACATCAGCGTATAGCGAAGGAGGCATCTCGATGAAAAGGTCCGGGACATGCCATGCCAAAACCAGCGTCAATGCCACTCCCAAGACACTCGCTGCTATCATGATCAGCAGGCCCGCACTGGCACGCATGCTTGAACTCTTGGTATCGTTGCGAGCTTCAAACTCGGCTACATACTTCGAAATACCCGTCTGGACTCCAAAGTCAAGGTATCCCACGTACGCACCCATCTGTAGAATCAAAACCCATGCGCTATAGGTTTTTACTGAGAGCTTATGCGCTAGGAATGTCGGCAATAGCAGCGCCACCGCCGTTGAAATAAGAAGGCGCCCGATGCTGATGATCGAATTTTGGGCGAAGGTAGCGGCCGGGCCTCGCTGCGGCGCTCCGGCCAACCCCTCATCCACCAAGTCAAGTGCTGACCGGGACTGCTTCACCAAGGCTGCCTTCCGCATGACCCATCTTACCTTGCCGTGCCGTGCTACTCTGCACACTGCCATGAGTTCCCCGCAGCCGACACACGTCCAAGTTCTACTCGCCACGTACAATGGCGAACGTTTTCTGCGGGAACAGATCGACTCCATCCTGGACCAGACCTACCGCGACGTTTCAATTCTGGCTCGCGACGACGGATCTTCTGATAGCACCCCGGCCATTCTCTCCGACTATTCGAGTCGGTTTCCCGGCCAATTCTCCGTGCTGCCCACAGATGCGGCGAGCGGAAGCCCCAGGGCAAACTTTGCGCGCCTCATTTCCGCTTCCGGCGCACCCTACCTCGCCTTCGCCGATCAGGATGACGTGTGGCTGACTGATAAGCTCGAGTGGAGCATGGCGGCCATGCGGCGCATGGAGCAGCAGTATTCTCTGGAAGTACCGTTACTGGTCTTCAGCGACCTTACCGTAGTCGATCAGGCTCTGAATCAACTACAGCCGTCGTTCTGGGCGCAACAGAATATCAAGCCCGACAACGTCCGCTACTTTCCCCGCCTGCTGACCCAGAATGTCGCCACCGGCTGCACCATGCTCTTCAACCAGTCTCTTGCGCGATTGGCCTCTCCCATGCCGCCTGGGGTGTTCATGCACGACTGGTGGGTTGCCCTGCTCGCTGCGGGATTTGGCCACGCATGTGCTATTCCCGCGCAGACTGTTCTTTATCGCCAGCACGACAGGAATGTCATCGGGGCGGTAGGCCATGCACGAGTGACCGGCATACCGCGCTGGCGGTATCACGAAAAGCGACGTGAGCAATGGGAGATGATCGCCCATCAGGCAGAAGCGCTCCTCGCCCTTTACGGCGACATTCTGCCCGGGCAACACCGGAGCACACTCGAAGCCGTGGTCCGTTGTGAACGGCATCCCAGCCGCTGGGTTCGTGCCCGCAATTATGTGCAGCACGGGTTTCGCTTCGATCGGTTGCGGGCCAGCCTGGCCATTCTCTGGTACCTGTGGGACATGGAGCACGCAAAAAGTAGCAACAGCACCGATTAGTTCTTCAGATGTGGCAGGCGACCATGCCGCGTTTTTCGAGGTAGCGTTGGTGGTACTCTTCTGCCTTCCAGAACCCGGTGCTGGGCAGCACCTTGGTCACGATCGGTTGACGGAAGGTGCCGGAGGCGTTCAGGTCTGCGATGCACTGGCGGGCGGTGCGGTCCTGCTCGTCCGAGTGCGTGAAGATGACGCTGCGGTATTGCGTTCCCCAGTCTGGTCCCTGGCGATTCAACTGCGTGGGATCATGCAGCGAAAAAAATGCGTCCAGCAGGGTTGCATAGCTCACACGGGCCGGGTTAAACGTTACCTGCACTACCTCTGCGTGGCCGGTGCGATCGCTGCAGACTTCCTTGTACGTCGGGTGTTCAATGGACCCGCCTTCATAACCTACGCAGGTATCGACGACACCTGCAATCTCCGCCAAACGTGCTTCGACGCCCCAGAAACAGCCTGCTCCAAACGTTGCTTTCTGCAGATTCACTTTGTTCAACTCCTGGTTCCACGGGTTGGATGTTTCGAATTGCAGAAGGTTATCGCCCGTGGATTAAACCGGGATGTATTCTGCTGTCTTGGGACAACAATCGTCAACCGCATACTGCAATTCGGTCCTGTACCCGCGTTGTTTGTTTTCCAGACGACAATCCGGGCTTCGATAGACTGAAGGCATGAGCATGGCTATTCAGGCGTTCACGGCGCTGCTGACCTTGGCCGGAATCGCCTACATGCTGCTAGCTCTGTGGGGCGCGCGCGATTTTGTAAGATGCACCCAGCGTGGACGCACCCAAGACGTGCAGTTTGCGCCAGCAGTGAGCGTGCTCAAGCCGCTCAAAGGCGTTGATCCGCGCATGGCTGCGGGTCTAGTCAGCCACTGCGAACAGCAGTACGACGGAGCGTACGAAATTATTTTCGGCGTCTCCACGCTAGACGATCCGGCGGTCGCTGAGGTCAAAAGGCTGCAGCTTGCCTTTCCTGTGGCTGCCATCAAGCTGGTGCACTGTCCTGAACGCCTGGGGACCAGCGGCAAGGTTTCGAACCTGGTGCAGATGTTGCCGCACGCCAGCTATGAGTTTGTAATCATCAACGACTCCGACATCCAGGTCGGTCCGCACTACCTGCGCGGTGTCATGCAGCCGTTCGCCGACGCTATCGTCGGCATGGTGACCGCGCCTTACCTGGGGCGAACGGGTGCGGCAAGCACGATGTGGGGGAAGCTTGAAGCACTGGGAGTCTCCACCGACTTCATGCCCGGCGTGCTGACCGCGCGCAAACTCGAAGGCGGCATACGCTTCGGTCTGGGATCGACCCTGGCGCTGCGCAGGACGGCGCTCGACCGTGCCGGTGGGCTGAATCCGCTGGTCGATTTCCTGGCTGACGACTACGAGCTTGGGCGCAGAATCGCACACTCCGGCTTTACGGTCACGCTGGCCGGCGAGGTGGTTGAGACCAGCGTGCCCGCCTACAATTTACGCGGGTTTTGGGACCACCAGATGCGCTGGGCGCGCTCAACCCGCGACTCGCGCCGGCTTGGCTATGTCGGTCTGGGACTGACCTATTGCGTACCCTGGGCGCTAGCGACGGTGGTCGCCAGCGGGGCGGCGCTCTGGAGCTTCACTTTGCTTAGCTTTGCATTGCTGGCGCGGGTCGCGGTCGCGCTGGTGGTCGGTGTGGGCATTCTCCGCGACGAACAGGTCTTGCGCGACCTTTGGCTACTGCCCGCGCGCGATCTTTTCGGGCTCGTGTTCTGGGCATGGAGCTACGCCGGAGACACGGTGGTATGGCGTGGGGAAACGTTTCGCCTCAAACGTGGACGCATCGCAAAAGCTTGAACGCGTCCGCTGCTAACGTGTTCGCATCATTTCATCGAAGTCATCGAGCTTGTCACGTAATTCCTTCATGCGCCGGCTGAGAGCCTGGATTTCGCTCTCCGCACGCACATTCACATCGAAGTCCAGCTCCGAGCGCAGGCGGTCTTTCTTGTCCTGGCGGTTTTGGCTCATCATGATCACCGGCGCCTGAATGGACGCGAGCATGGAGAGAAAAAGATTGAGCAGGATGAACGGATAAGGATCCCACGCGCGGCCTTTCATCACCACGTTGATCCCCGCATACACGGCCAGCACGACTCCGAAGAGAATGATGAAGGTCCACGATCCCCCAAAGCTGGCGACGCGGTCGGCAACGCGCTCGCCGGTGGTCTCTTTTTCTTCAATGACCAGGTTGGGATTCTTCATGGCGCGGATTCTGACCAAGTGCTGCGCGGCGTGGAACTGACGCGCGAGCACGGTCATCATGTCAAGGCCGGCCATCGGCTTTTTCTCGAGCAGCATTGCAATGTCGTGGCGATCGATCTCGAGGCACTTCGAATCCTCGATCGCAACCGCAGAGGTCTGATGTGGAACCTGGTCGAGCATGGAAGCGAAGCCGAAGAAATCTCCGTGCTGAGGCTCGTGAATGACGACTTGCTGCTCATCGCCGTCTACGACTGAAACCTGCGCCGCTCCTTCGAGCAGGATGTAGGCACACTTGCCCATCTCGCCCAGCTTGTAGATGCGCTGGCGAGCGGCAAAATGGCGGATTTCCACCTGGCCCGCGAGGACAGAGAGTTCATCTTCATCAAGTAGAGAGAACAGGGGGACATTGCGAAGTTCGGACGCGGTGCAGGGCATGATGTGCCAGTTTAGCCCGTTCCAATTTTTTGTTGCTGGCATTTCAGGCGCTAACGTTTCGGCGGGCGATTGCACAACATTTGTTTGCCGCCGGATTCAGCGACCACGTAAACGGGTCCGGGCAGTAGCAGCGGCGGACGATCGCGATCCGAGGGATCCTGCCACAGGAAGATGCGCTGCGGCCCCTGCCACTCCGCCGCGATCTGCTGGCGCGATTCGAAGATTAGCGGCGCGTCCGGAAAGAAGCTGCCGTACCAAAGGTTTGAGCTGCGGCCTTCGACAATGTGCAGGTCGTTACGTCGGAGGTAGAAGCCTAGGGTAGAGCCTGATTCGTACTCGCCGTGCAAGACGATCAGGTCGTCAGGTTGGAGCTGCGGGCGTATCGCCTGCGCCAGCTTGTAGGACGTGAGCACGGGTGAGAAAATCTTCAGCCCCAGCCACGACGCCAGGACAAATACGAACGCAGCGGCCGCCGTGGTCAGGACAGAAGCTTGCGCCATGGGCCAATATTGCGACCTTCGTGCGGCACGAGTGCGCAGGGCATACGCTGCAGGCAGCAGCACTCCAAGCGCGAACGCAGCCAGCGCGAGCGGCAGGCGGAACAAACCCATGGTCTGCGCATTCAGGTCGAGAAAGTGGCCGAAAGAAAGCGCGTAATCGCCTGGATTTTGTTGCAGCAAACTGGCCAGGCTGGTGTTGGGCGCAGGGGTCCGCGTGTGCAGGATGAAAAACAGGCACACGGCTGAGGCCAATACTCCAGTGACGCCGAGAATCAGTGCGCCGCGTGCAATTGTTCTGTGCACGAAGGGGCCGAGCACAGGATGCACGCTCTCCGCGAGCGCGGCGGCGAGCAGCAAGATCATGGGCGGGAGCGAGGGCAGAACGTAATACTCCTGCCGGGTCGAAAAGGTGAAAAACAGCAGAGGCAGCGCGGCCCAGATCAGCAGCAATATGTTTGTACGATCCACAGAAGCTAAGGGTGCAGCGTTGCTGCTTTTTTCCTGGAACTCAGAACGTGCAACGTTAATTCGCCAGCGTCTCGGCCATGCCCGCGCAATCGCACCCGGTAGATACACGGACCAGGGCATCAGCCAGACAAAGATAAGGCCGAGAAACAACCACAGGGGCACTGTGTCGTAATCGTGGGGAACGCGGATATTCAGGTAGCGGTAAACCTGCTCGTTGATGAAGTAGAACCACGCCCATCCATGAACGTTTCCGTCGGTAGGCAACGGCACCTGCCAGTGGCCACTAACGTAGCCGAGATGGCCAGGGTCTCCGTGGCCCGGGTTGGCCAGCGCAGCCAGAATGTGCCAGGGCGTTGCGATCAGCAGAAAGACCGCAAGCGAAGACCATGGATGCAGTTCGCGAACACGCCGCCAGCCTGCGCGCCACCCGCGCGTCAGCCATAGATGCAGGCCAACTATCGCCAGCGGAAAGACGATGCCAATGAGACCCTTGGTAAGCACGTCCACCGCGCAGGCAGCGGCAAACAGCCAGCACAGGGTGCGGCCGGGTTCAGCCTCGTTATCCGTGCGCCAGTAGCAGTAAAGGGCCGCAGAGAGCAGCGCGCAGACCATCACGTCGGGAATGTTGATGCGCGAAAAGATAAACATTCCGAAGCTTGAAAGCGTGATGAGCCCGGCCAACAATCCCGCGCGGCTGGAAGCAAAGGCGCGGCGCGCAAAGCTCTCCAGCAGCAGCGCAAGTGCAAGCATGGAGAGCGCGAGCGGCACGCGGCTGGCTGCCGTAGACGCGCCGAACAGCTTCATCGAACCCGCCATCGTCCAGTAAAAGACCGGAGCCTTTTCAAGATAACGAATGCCGTTGGCATAGAGCGTAACGAAGTCGTGACGCAGCAGCATCTCGCGCGCAACCTCGGCGTGGACGGAGTCGGCATCGTCCAGCAGCGGTGGCGTGAACAGCGTGAACGTCCCGTAGAACACGAGCCAGAGCGCGGCCAGCACCAGGCGATTGCGCCAGACTGCGTTCGGTTGTGTGCGGGGCTCCACGGCTCTAGGGTACATGGCGGGTTACGCATTCCCGGCCAGCGGATGCATGCCTCGCCGTATCATGGCGGAGTGGAACGCATCGACAACGCACAGGCTGCCGGGCCACCGGCGGAGTTGATCTTCGGCGACTGGTATCCCGCAGCGCGGGTGAGTGCGTTGCGCCCCGGCAAGATGACGACGGCGCTGCTGCTGGGCGTGCCGCTGGTGCTGGGCCGCAAGCGCGATGGTGCGCTGTTTGCCATGCGCGATCTGTGTCCGCATCGCGGGATTCCGCTGTCGGCCGGCTGGTTCGACGGCGAGTCTGTGCAATGCAAATACCATGGCTGGCGCTTCGAGCCCTGCTCTGGGCAATGCACGGAGATTCCCTCGCTCACTGACTTCGACCTTCTGCAGCCCACCAAGATTTACGCCAGCAGCTACCCGTGCCGCGAGCGCGACGGCCATGCCTGGGTCTACCTTCCCGCTGCCGGAGCCGGGCGTGTGCCTGCCGAAAACGACCTGCCGCCTGTGCCCGAAACGCCGAAATTCTCCGCGCAGTTTCGTTCCGCGCATCTGACGGCGGACCTGCCCTGCAATGTGGATCACGGCATCATCGGGCTGATGGATCCTGCGCACGGGCCCTTCGTGCACCAGGCGTGGTGGTGGCGGTCAAAGGCATCCATTCACGAGAAGTCTAAGCACTTCGAGCCCATCCCCGAGGGCTTTCGCATGTCGGCCCACGCGCCTTCCGGCAACTCCGCGCCTTACAAACTGCTGGGCGTTTACGGTGAGCCAATCACCACGACGATCGACTTCGTGCTGCCCAACCGGCGCTACGAAACAATCCGCTGCGGCGAACGCTGGTTTTCATCGCTGACAACCGTCACGCCCGTGACAGCGAGCACTTGCCGGATTGATGTGGTGGCTGCGTGGAACGTGTTCTATCACGTGCCGCTGGTCAAACAGATCGCCACGTTCTTTGGTGCGCGTTTTGTCAGGCAGGACCAGCAGACCATGGTCGAGCAGGCCCAGGGGCTTAGATTCCATCCCGCCCTGATGTTGATTGATGATGCGGACAAGCCCGCCAAATGGTACTTTGCGTTGAAGCAGGCGCGGCTCACAGATTCAGGAACGCATCCGTTGAGCGGGCCCGTTACGCTGCACTGGCGCAGCTGATCGAGACTAGCGCATCAGCGCGCTTTGATCGAAGTGTTCCAGCAGATCGGCCACGCTAGCGTAAACCTCCACGCAGCCTGCGGCCAGGAGCTCCTGTCTGCTCCAGCCTCCAGTCTCAACCCCGATGGTCCAGATCTCCGCTTTACCCGCAGCTTCAGCATCCCATGGCGTATCGCCCAGCGCGAGCACCTGGTGCGGCTTCAAACCCAGGTGCTTCAACGCTACCTCGAAGATGTCCGGGTAGGGTTTCGAGCGGTCCGCATCGTCGGCCGAGGTTTGGGCGTCCACCAGATCGTCGATGCCGATCAGGTGCTTGTAAAACAGCAGATCCTCTTTCGACGCAGAGCTTGCCAGCGCTACGCGAATCCCGGACTGCTGAAGTTTGACGAGAAATTCACGCGCACCGGGAAGAGGCTGGACCCGTTCCTTGTAATCCGCATGAAACAGGAATTTCCGCAGCCTCTTGAGCGGCTCTTCAACATGTTTGTGCTTCCACCAGGGAACGAAGACGGGAATCAGTTCATCCCCGCCCTTGCCAATCTGACGGCGCACGTCTTCAAGCTCCAGAGGAATGCCCATCGCACCAAGTGCCTTCTGCCAAGCTTCCGCGTGCAGCCAGTTGCTTTGAACCAGCGTGCCGTCGAGGTCGCAGAGCAGAGCTTTGATCATCGCTGGTTGGATGCGCAGCAGGGGTAAACTGGACGCCTATGGTGGAGTGGATGCAGACGGCGGATGCGTTGAACGAAAGTTTTGGCTTGCCCGGTGTGCTGGGGTTCGACCATCACGGCGACCTGGTGCGCGCGCGTGTGACTTTGCCGGGGGCCAGCGCCGAAATTTATCTACAAGGCGCGCATCTGGCCCGTTGGCAACCTGCGGGGACCGGACCCGTGTTGTTCCTCAGCACGCAGTCGGAGTTCGCGCCCGGCAAAGCCATCCGCGGCGGTGTGCCGGTCTGCTTTCCATGGTTCGGTCCGGATCAGCAGAACCGGGCCGGCGGTAAACCGGGCCCGGCGCACGGATTTGCGCGCACCAGTGAGTGGACACTCGCGTTCGCCGCGCTCGAACCGGCACAAGGGGAGAACGCTGGGCTGCACCTGACGTTCACGCTCGGGCCGAATGCAGT
>JAABUO010001668.1_pt1 | contig 28293 bp, 25 predicted proteins | sample 5559291 | NCBI WGS metagenome assembly JAABUO01 (sample SAMN10711878, study PRJNA513372) | rock metagenome | isolation source: Antarctica rocks | place: Antarctica: Victoria Land, Finger Mt sud | reverse complement strand
CCCCGAACTGCAGGCTGGTGATGGGCAGCTCGGCCTCGTCTAATTGCACGCCGTCCACGCCGGCGTCGATCTGGATACGGATGACGGCTTTAAGGTAGGTGCGCCAGACCGGGTTGTTGCGATCCATCGCGTAGCAGTAGTGCGTCCGGTCGGGGCACTCCACCCAGCGGGCATGGCACGGCTCGCCATGGATATCGCGCGAGCAGCACTCGTCCAGCAGATCCGTCACCCGCTCGCCGTCGCTGTTGACGAGACCCTCGGGGAAATAGTACTCAAGGGGCTTCCACAACTTGGGATAGCGATTCTGCGAGAACTCGCGCAGGCCCAGCCAGGCCTGCTTGCCGGCGCCGCGTCGCTCGTTCAGCGCGAGGATCGTGTCCTCGGCTTCGTTCAGCTCCACGGGGAACTCCCACCCCTGCACCTCGAAGACGATGCCGAAGACCTTGATACCGTGCTCCCGGCAGGCCGCAATGAACTCGGCATCGTTGACGAAGCCGTAGAAGCGGAAGCGCGGGTCGATCGCGCCGAACGCTTCCTGCTCCAGATAGGGCAGCGCGATCGACCCGCCACCCAGCGCCGACCACACCAGGGCGGTGGCCCGATACTCTGTCAAATCCTCGACCATCCGCAGCCGGCGCGGGGGCAGGCTGGGATGATAGCAGTGCTGGCGGGGGAACCAAGCGTCGAAGTAGACTCCTCTCTCCATGCTATTCTCCGATCACCGCGCTGGCCGTTCCGACAGCCTCGCCCCGGTCCGGCTTGAGGAACGTAAAGTGGACCTCCGGCTCGCTCTCCTGTGCGTCGGCGTCGGTGGCAAGGAAGCCTTGAATGCGCCCCACGGCTTTGCGTCCCCAGCGCACCAGTTCGTCACGGTGCGCGAGATCGTGTGCGGTCAACTGCCGCACCCAGTTGGTGGCCAACTTGACATGCGTAAGCTCGTCGGCCTGCAGGTAGTCGGCCAACTCGGCGATGCGCGTGTAGCCTCGCTCCATGGCGTGTTCGCGCCACAGCCGCAACGTCTGCATCAGGTTGGCCTCGGCCCAGCTATTGGTCACGGCGATGCGCTTGAGCGGGTCCTCCTCGTTCTGCATCCACCACCACACCAGCGACCAGGGACCATAGCCAAGTGTGCCCCCCAGTTCTTCCTCGACGGCCTTGGCCACGATCTCGATGTGTCGGGCCTCGTCCCACATCTGGTGGGCCAACTCCAGGCGCATCTCCCAGGGCAACGCAGGGAACTCGGCCAACATCTTGCCCATGCGGTCGGTCGTCTCGACCTCCCCGTAGAGGAGTTGGTGGAACTTATGACGGAAGCCCTCCCGCGTCCACTCGTCCGCGGCGTTGTAGGCGGCGCGGAAGTCGTCGGGGTTGCCCGAGAACCAGAAGGGTTCCTCCACGACGGGGTGATCGAGCGGCCGGCACCGCTTGACGTAGCGGTAGCCCGCCTTGCCGCGCTTGCGCCGCTGCTGCCCCTTATCCTCTTCCTTCGTGCTGTGGAAAGACAGCCAGTGCGACTCGATGCCCTGGCCCGTCACGCCACCGCAGGCGACCAGACGCGCCTCCAGGTCCGCCTGTACCTCTAGCGCGCGTTTGCGGTCCTCCGGCGCCTGGGTCAGCGCATCAAGGACCGCCTGGCCCCAAGCGATGTGCGACTGGTCGAGGCTGGCGAGTTGGCGCAGCAGGCGCACGCTCGGGGTGTCGGTCAGCGGATCGGTCGCGTCCGCATGGTAGACATAGGTGCTGACGAGATGCGGCTCGAGCACACGGTAGACGGCGACGAGCCGGTCGATCGTCGCGTCCAGGTTCCACACGTCCTCGCACAACCGCGCGAAGTCGTCGGTCGCGGGCTCCTCGCGGTCACGCCCCGAGCGCAATTGGTACAGGCGCTCGCCGAGCAGGTCGGCGGCCTGCGCGTGGTCGTAGACGTGGTAGCCGAAGGTGGCCTTGAAAGCGAGGTGCGGCGTGGTATGGGACCAGCCACCAATCATTTCCATCAGTTGTACTTCGAGATAGCGGTAGTTGGCCAGCCGTTGCGCGTTCTCTTTGACGCTGAAGCGGCCGCCGAATTCGCGGCGATCGACGATGGGCATCGAACATCCTTTCTGTCAGAAGGTGGGCGGTGGTGAGCGGCCAGGTCGGCCGTTCTGCTACCGTGTGACGTACCAGGCACGCGTCATACCGCGCGTCCCGCGACGCCTGTGGCGGAACGCGTGACACTCGTATCGGCGCCGCCGCTCGGCAGCAACAGGACAACGGCGATATGCGGCGCGCTGTCGTCGCGCATCGCTTCACTCACGAGCGACAACTACACACCGGTGTGGATTGCGAAAAGCCGTACGCTACTCTATCCTGCTCATCGAGGACTTGCCTCCTTTCCGCCCCCTATCCTTTAAGGGCGCCTGCCGTGATACCTCGAATGAACTGTTTCTGAAAAACGTAGTAGACGATCAAGGGAATGACCGTGGCGACCGCGAGGCCGGCCATTTGTGCACCCCACTCGATGTCGTACTGCCCGTTCAAGAACATAACGCCTAGCGGTACCGTATACATCTCATTCGACTGCACGTAGACCAGGGGGTAAATGAAGTCATTCCAGATCCACATGAAATAAAAGATGGCGATGGTGGCGAGCGATGGCCGTGCGAGTGGGAGCATAATACGCAGATACATATCCCAGTGATTGGCGCCATCGGTCCGCGCCGCCTCCTTGATTTCGCGTGGCACCGACTGGAAGAAGTCCCGCAGGACCAGAATACCAAAGGAGGCCCACCCGAAGTAGGAAAAAAACAGGGCCCAGTAGGTATCCAGCAGATGCAAGATGGACATCAGCTTGAAGCCGGAAATGATGAGCGCTTGAGGCGGGACCATCAAGCCGATGAGAAAGAACAAGAATAGCGCGGTGTGGCCCTTGAAGCGCATGGACGCGAAAGCATACGCAGCTAAGGAGGAAATGACCACAAGACCGGCGACGGAGACACTCGTGATAATCAAACTATTCTTGAAAAACACACCCATCATACCGTCGGTAAACACGGTAATATAGTTTCCGAAGTAGAGACCGTTCGGTAAGGAAAAGACATTCGCCATGATGGCAGTATTCGATTTGAATGAGCTGTATATCATCCACACAACCGGATACAAGATGAACAGCGCTAGCAGGATGAGAATAGGATACAGCCAAATCATCTTCGTCAGATGAACGCGACGCATAGCATACCTCCCAAGCCGATAGTCGCCACGGAGTTCAGACCAGTCAACTCCTCGCGCGCCTCTTGTGTCGGACCCGTCCGCCGATACGGGTTTCCACTGTTTACCGTTCAGCACGGGGGAACGGGGAGAACAGAGGAGGCCCTAGTCGGTGACAGGCCCTTGGCCTCTCTAGAGATTGTCTTTGGGCTGAAAGCGCGTGACCTGGATGTACGCCAGAGCGAAGGTTATGATGAGCAAGAAAACCAAAATCGCGCTGCCGTACCCGACCTTGTTTGCCGTAAAGCCATTGAAGTAGGCCCATGTCGAGAGGACTTCACTCTGATGGTTGGGCCCTCCATTGGTCATGATATAGATCAACGCGAAGGCTTTTAGGCTTTCTATGGCGGCCAGCAAGACAACCATGGCCGCCGTGCTTTTGAGCAGGGGCAAGGTCACATGCCAAATGTCTTGTCGGCCATTGGCGCCGTCGATATAGGCGGCTTCATGCAATTCTTGCGGAATCGTGATGAGCTGCGTGATGAAGAGGAACATGTATAATCCAAAGCCTTGCCACGTATCAATCACAATGATGATGGGAAGAACCTTTTGGGGATCACCGAGCCACGCCCCCGCGAAGCTACCAAGACCGACGGCTTGCAGGAAAGGATTGATCATGCCCAATGAGGGACTGAGCGCGAGGTTGAAGACAATGCCCACCACGACCAAGGAGATGACGGTCGGCATCAAATAGATGCCGCGAAAGAAATTGGAGAAGCGCAGTCGCTGCTCCAACGCCAGGGCGAGCAACAAGGCAACCGTCGCCTTGAAGAAAATCGCGCCCAACAGGAAGATAACGTTATGCTGTAACGACGCCCAGAACACCGGGTCGGCGCCAAGCTGCTTGTAATTTCCAAGGCCCGTAAACCGAATATCGGAAAAACTTATGCCCGACCAATCCGTAAAGCTCAAGAGCACCGTCCCGATCAACGGCACGACCAGGAATAGGGTGTAGAAGATGAACGACGGCGCGACGAAGGGAAGAGCGAGAACCCACTCGTGACGACGTACAGCCTTCCCCTTAGTGGCTATGCGCTGTGCGGCCGGCAGACCAACAGGACCGGCTGGTGGAACGTTCAAGGCCACGGTATCCTCCTTTGCGGCCAGGGGAAGCGGCCCACCACCCGCTCGTGGGAGGTGGGCCGCCTCTGGTCATGCGACGTTAAGCGCGTTACTGTTGTTTAGCCTCAGTGATGATTGGCGGCATCCGCGGTCTGGATAGACTGGCAAAACTGGGTGGGCGTCATCGACCCAGAGAGCAAGGCCACCGTGCCGTTATATACCTTGTCTTCGCCGACACCGGGGGGGAGTTCGTTTTCGATCCAGGGCAGCGCGTTATGCGCCGTTTCCACCAAACTAAACACCTGTCGCACCACCGGTGGAGAGTAGGTATCGACCGCGCCTTTGATCATCGACATATTGCCGTTCTGTGCCCAGATCTTGGTCGCCGGCGCCGTAAACAACCAGTCGAGGAACGCCATGGCCGCTTTCGGGTTCTTGCCTTGGGCCGGGATGCCCCACACCGCGGTCACCGCGCCCGTCACGTCATTCTTTTGGACCGCACCTGCCATCCGTGGGAACGATATGATCCCTACTTTGAACGGCGGCGGGGTTGACGCCCACCCTGAGGCAAACCAACTGCCCGTTTGGAAGAAGGCGGCCTTGCCGGCCAGGAAGTACGCTTGCCCGGCGGCAAACGCGTCACTCGTCGCGCCAGCCGAGAAATACCCTGCGGTTTGTAGGGATTGAAAATCGGTGGCGGCCTGGACGAAGCAGTGGTCGGTCCACTTTGCTCCGCTCTGATTGATGGCCTTATACACGGTCGCGACGCCGCAGCGCTGGACCAGGAAATTCATGAACCAGTGTTCGCCCGGCCACCCGTCCTTGCCGCCGAGGGCAATCGGGGTAACGCCGTTCTTTTTGAGGGTGGCGTCCGCGGCAAGGAATTGCGCCCACGTCTTGGGGACGGAGATATGATTCTGGGCGAGAATAGCCGGGTTATAGTAGATCTGCCAGCCGGAGGCATACTCGAAGGGCAGGCAGTAAATCCGGCCATTGTAGGTGCAGGATCGCGCGGCGGCGGGCTGCAACACAAACATGTTCTTGTGGGCGTTCCACCACGAGGTCAGGTCCATCAACTGGCCCGCCTTGGCGAAGTCGCGCGTTTGCTGATATCCCTCGAATTGCAGCAGGTCGGGCGGCTCGCCGCCGGATAGCGCCGTGCGTATCGTGGTGAAGAATTGATCGTTGCCAATGGGACGATGCTTGATGGTGATTCCGGTGTGCTTGGCATCCCAGGCGGGTATGAGCCCCTTCATCCCGGCGGCTTCCCCTCCGGCGGTAAATTCCGTCCACACATTCACGAGCCCTGTGGGGTTGGCCGCGGATGTACTGGCCGTCGTATGCTGCGGCGCGACGACGAATAGCAGCACCGGGAGCAGGGCGAGCAGGGCGCGTATTCTGCGATAGCGCGTGTTCCGAGTCATCATTGCCTCCTCTATGTGTATGTGATCAACAGACCCTTATAGCACCGGCCCATCGGACCGGTCCACTTCTTTCTGATAGGGCATTTCTAGACGTGTGCTCCACCTCCTACTTTTCGATAACTACTACGTTGCCATACGTTGCCTGGAACAGCGACAACGGTGTCGCGCGGGTTCCGGAACGTGACGTGAATGTCGTTGTGAACCACGTTAGCCGCCTAGCTCCTCGTTCCCCCTTCGGGCACGCACCACTCGACTTCCTCGCCGTATTCCCGACGTGTGCGCCGTGTTCCCGATGTGTGTGAAGGAACCAACCGTTATTCATCGACGCCGCGCCTGTCGCCAGGCGTCATCGTGGCTAATCGTCGGCGATGCGTCTCGGCGTCACGAACAGAGGGCGGCCATGCCGCGACACTCGCGCGCACGATCAACTCAGGTTGCAGGACGGCCTTGACATGTGCTGGATGCGTCCCCTCCCGCTGGCGCATGAGCTGAATCAGTTGTTCCACTGCCATAACACCCAGACGATACGTTGGTTGAGCCACAACCGTGAGAGCAGGCATCGTGAGGGATGCCCACGGCACATCATCGAACATAACGAGTGAGATATCCTCGGATACGGCTAACCCTCGTTCTCGCATGACGAACATCGCGCTCTCAGCAAGAACATTATTGGATGCGAAGATGGCGGTTGGCGGTTGATCAAGCGAGAGCAACGCATGCGTGGCCTCAATACCACTTTGCCTTTTGAACGTTCCAATCTGGACCAAATCCTGAGCGACAGGCAGATGCGCGTCGCGTAGCGCCGCATAATATCCCTCCAGGCGTTCTCTACCGGTGGTCGTCGACGTCGGTCCGCTCATGATGGCGATGCGACGATGCCCAAATGCGATGAGGTGTGACGTGCCCGCGTAGGCGCCCTTCACATTGTCAACGAGGACCACATCGGTACCAGACAGGTCCGCGATCTCGCGATCGACGAGGACCACCTGTATGCCGAGCGCGCGCACCTGCTGCCAGGCGCGCACGTTGTGACCAGTCGGCACGGCCACGATACCATCGACACGCGTTTCCATGAGCACGTCGAGATATTCGCGTTCCAGCGCGGCATTCTCATCGGTCGCCGACAAGATTACGTGGTATCCAAGTCGTTGGGCGCTGTCGAGCACGCCTGCGGCCACCTGGGCATAAAAGGGATTGGCAATATCGGTGATGATGAGGCCAATCATGCCTGTCCGTTGCAATTTTAAGCTACGGGCCGCAGCATGCGGCTTATAACCCAGGTCCCGAACAGCCTGTTCGACGCGCTGCTTTGTCTGAGCGCCGATGTAGCCCCCACCATTGAGCGCGCGGGAGGCCGTGGCGAGCGACACCTGGGCGTGCGCAGCCACGTCTTTGAGCGTCACCCCTTGCGAGAGATCCCTGGCCACGCCACCCCTTTCTCACGGCCGCATTGCCCCACTACATGTCTCAACGTAAGAGGAACCGTTTACACATTATCATCACCTGTTAGGCCCTGTCAAGCCCTTGACGGATGTGAACCCGCTTGCTACTATAGTCCGTGACCCGTGCAACTTCATTAATCTCAAGATCCTGCCATGGAAACGTTTCCACATTCATGTGATTTGTTGAATAGTGAATGAGCATCTAGGAGGCCTCGTCGGGACTTGGTTTTTCAGGGGTGGGCGTGGCGATGTGGAATCGCGTGGTTGGGAAAAGAGCAGCCCATTTATCTCCATGGGCGAACCGGTTCTCTCCCGTGCATCCTGCCCTCTGATTGTCCTGCGCTTGTTCCTGGGGTATATGTCGTCAGCGGCTCCGCTATGGAAACCTTCGATAAGCGTCCGGATGCGACAATACATCACGGGCATCACGGGCACCACGAGCATCACGAGCATCACGAGCATCACGGGCACCACGGGCACCACGGGCACCACGGGCACCACGGGCACCACGGGCATCACAGGGTGACCAAACGCCACGCTGTCACGGCTGCCAGCCTCACCCTGGGCATCGGCAGCTATCGTGCTCGGGCCGCTGCGCACCGATCTGGGCGTGGAGCGACGCCTAGACCGATGCGGTGCGTCAGTCAGGGGAAGATCTGGGCATCCGCAGCGCGTCCAGTAGGAAGAGGAAAGGAGACCGTACGGTAGTGCTCGACGGAGTCGTACCACAGCAAGGTGTCGGTGGCGCGGACGAGAGGCCTCGTGGCGGTTGCACCGGCGCCACAGCGCGACTCGACATCAACACCTATAGCGCGTGACTCATCGCTTAAACTTGAGGAGGCGTCCGTCATGTTCACGACCTTGAACCCAGGAGCTTTGTCGTTCTCCGTGCCTGTCGAGCAAGCGTTAGACCTCGCACGGACGAATGGCTTCGGTGGCCTGGACCTGCCACTAGCCGACCTTAGCCAGCGCGCCGCGCAAACCTCAGTGGAGGACGTGAAGGCGACGTTCGATCGAGCGGGCGTGCGGCCGGGCGCGTGGAGCCTCCCGGTGGACTTCCGCGCCGACGACGAGACCTACCAGGCGGGGATGGCGGACCTGCCGGGCTATGCGCGCCTTGCTCAGGCCCTGGGCAGTCCGTGGTGCTTCACCTGGATCTTACCGTTCTCCGACACCTTGGACCATGCGGCTAACATGACCTACCATGTGACCCGACTGCGTCCGATCGCGCAGATCCTCGCCGAGCACGGCTGTCGGCTCGGTCTGGAGTTCGTCGGCCCCGCGACCATGCGCGCTGACCACCGGCACGCGTTCATCCACACCATTGACGGTGCCCTTGAGCTGGGCCGGCGCATCGGCACGGGCAATACCGGACTCCTACTCGATTGCTGGCATTGGTATACGTCCCACGCCACGGTCGCAGACATCGATCATCTCAGCGCTGACCAGGTGGTCTACGTGCATGTGAACGATGCGCCGCTCGGCCGAGATGTCGACAAGCAGATCGACACGCAGCGATTGCTGCCGGGAGCCAGCGGTGTCATCGACATCGTCGGCTTCCTACAGGCGCTGGCGCGGATCGGCTACGACGGACCTATCGCCGTCGAGCCGTTCAACGCCGCGGTGAAGGCGTTGCCGCCTGCGGATCGTGCCCGTGTGGCAGGGGAGAGCCTCCGGGTGATTTGGGCACAGGCGGGCTTGCGGATAGGGAACTGATCGACGCGGTGGACCAAGGACGAAGGTCACACGCGGCGACACGCGTCGTAGGACAATGACGAATGGATTGTATGGGAGGAATAGTATGGGGATGGGGATGCCGGCAGGACTCGGGGTCGTCGGGTGTGGTAATATCGCCGACAAATACGTGCAGTGGATCGCCGACGCGTACGGGGACCAACTCGCCGTGGTGGCGTGCACGGATATCGATCCGGAGCGCACGCGTACTGCTGCCGCCCGGTTTGGGGCTGCGGCGGAGTCGGACCCCACAGCCCTTTTCGCCCGCGACGACGTTAACATCGTACTCAACTTCACAAGCCCGACGTCTCATACGGACGTTACACTGGCCGCGTTGACGGCCGGCAAGCACGTCTATAGCGAGAAACCCATAGCATTGTCGCTCGACGACGCCGATCGCATCCTCGCCGCGGCGCGGGAGCGCAATCTGATCGTCGCGTGTGCCCCTGCGGCGATGCTCGGCGCGCCCCAACGCACGGCGTGGCAGTGGGTGCGTGACGGGCGGCTCGGGGAGATCCACGAAGTCGTGCTCAGCGCAACGACGGCGGGCCACGAAGCCTGGCATCCCAGCCCGCGCTACTATTATCAAGCCGGCGCCGGTCCGCTGCTCGATATCGGGGTCTACCCGCTGACCGTGGCCACGACCATGTTGGGTCCGGTCGTCTCTGTGTGGGGACAGGCGGGTATCGCGATCCCAGAACGGACCGTCGCCACGGGCCCGCTGGCAGGGCAGTGCTTCCCCGTGGAGGTGCCGGATCATGTGACGGGCTTCTTACGGTTCGAGGGCGGCACGATCGGGACGATTCATGCGAGCTTCGCCGTGGCCCGGACTGTGATGCCGCCCGTGGAATTGCACGGCACGAAGGGATCGTTATACCTGAGTGACAAGCAGAGCTACGACGCAGCGGTCTACGTCTCCCTGCGCGGCGAGGGCTCATGGCATGAGATTCCGGTGGGCGTGACAGACAGCGTCCCAAACTGGGCCGGCGCGATTGCCGACCTGGCCGAGGCCGCGCGTGAGGGTGGCGCCCCGCGGATGTCGGCGGCACAGGCGACCCATGTGCTGGAGGTCATGCTGGGGATCGAACAATCGGCGCGCGAGGGCGGACGCCCCATCGAGATCACGCGCCGCTTCGCCGCCCCGCGCCCACCCGTTGGCGCGGTGGCGATGGCTTGAAGACGGTAGCGCAGACTATAAGGAGACAGGCGACATGATAAACACGCAGACGATGACGAAGGCGCTCATCGTGCGGGGGGGCTGGGAGGGCCATGAACCGGAGCAGGTCGCGCGTCTCTTTGCCACGGAGTTGGACCAGCACGGCGTTGACGTGACCGTGTCCGATACGCTCGACATCTTGCAGGACGACACCTTGCTGCGCACGCTGGACGTCATTGTCCCCATCTGGACCATGGGGACGATCACGCCGGACCAATTGGCCCCACTATTGACGGCCGTGGAGGGCGGCGTAGGACTCGCTGGCTGTCACGGTGGGATGTGCGACGCGTTCCGAGACGCGCCAGACTACCAGTTCATGACCGGTGGGCAATGGGTCGCTCATCCAGGTAACGACGGCGTGACTCATGAGGTGCGGATCACAGATCAGGACCACTTTATCACAGCCGGATCCCGTGACTTCTCCGTCACGACAGAGCAGTACTACATGCATACGGATCCGGCCAATAAAGTGCTCGCCACGACGCGGTTTCCGATTGTCGAGGGGCCGCATGTCCCGAATGGGGTGGTTGACATGCCGGTCGCATGGACGAAGTACTACGGACAGGGTCGCGTCTTCTACTGTTCACTCGGCCACCATGCGGCTGTCGTGCGGCAGCCGGAGGTGCTGCGCCTCTGTCTGCGTGGCCTCCTTTGGGCAGCGCACGCGGAAGCGGCGGTCAAGTACGACGGGCTAGGATAACATGTGCATAGCTGACCGACGCCCGACCGCGCACGCAGCCAACTGGAGGTATAGTTTGTCAGATAATGTTTGAGGGAGTTGAGCAATCGACGGGGCGTCGACGTCGCTGATAGATTCTCATTCGTTATCTGAACGTCTTTAGCTGGCATGGTGTCTTTGGATACGTCCTTGGCGGCGTATCGCTCGTCGATGCGCTGGTCGAGCGGGCGTGGCGGCGGATTGCGAACAGGCGGCGCGCCGACCTCTTCGGATCCAACATTCTCGTGCGCCACGATGACAGGCGCTGGCGTCTAGCAGCGAGCCGCGACGTTGGCAGCGTGTGGGCCAGCAACCCCGAGTCTGACCTGATAGAGGAGAGGTTCTACGCAGCGTACGAGGCGACCCATTCTATCGCGACCGACTATCGTCAACGGCAGCCGATCTATCACCTGCTGGTTGCCTTGAGGATGCGAATACGTCGCCGCGACACGGCTCGCGTCTGCGACGCGCTTGGTATCGCCTCCGTCACGTTCGGCTTGCACCTAGAACGATGGGGCGACGTCTATCCATAGAATCAAGAGGAGGATACCATGGCACGACCGGTTACCCTATTTACAGGACAGTTCGCGGACTTGCCCCTGGCCGAACTCGCCCCCCTCGCCAAGAGTTGGGGCTACGATGGCCTCGAGTTAGCCTGCTGGGGCGATCACTTCGAGGTCGACAAAGCTCTCGCCGATTCCACCTACGTTACTGATAAGCGGACGCTGTTGGAGCAGCACGGTCTTGGTTGCTGGGCCATCAGCAACCACCTCGTCGGGCAGGCCGTCGCCGACAGGCATATCGACGAGCGCCACCAGGGTGTGCTGCCGGCGCGCCTGTGGGGCGATGGTGAGCCTGAGGGCGTGCGCCGCCGTGCCGCGCAAGAGATCATGGACACGGCGCGCGCGGCCAAAGCCTTCGGCGTGACGCAGGTCAACGGCTTCACCGGTTCGCCCATCTGGCACCTGCTCTACTCGTTCCCGCCCAACAACTGGGACACCGTCGAGGCTGGCTACCGGGAGTTCGCCGACCGCTGGAACCCCATCATGGACGTTTTCGATCAGGAGGGTGTGCGCTTCGGGCTGGAGGTCCATCCCACCGAGATCGCCTATGACATCGTCACGACTGAAAAGACGCTCGCCGCGATCGGACGGCGCCCGGCCTTCGGCATCAACTTCGATCCCAGCCACCTGTACCACCAATTCGTGGACTCGACGCTCTTTATCGAGACCTTCGCCGACCGCATCTATCATGTGCACGTCAAGAACTCCGTACGCACGCTCAACGGCCGTACCAGCATCCTCGGTTCGCACCTTGACTTTGGTGACGCGCGTCGTGGCTGGGACTTCCGTACGCCGGGACGGGGCGGTGTCGACTTCGAGGAGATCATCCGCGCGCTCAACCGCATTGGCTACGACGGCCCGCTCTCCGTCGAGTGGGAGGACAGCGGCATGGACCGCAACCAGGGCGCGCCCGAAGCCGCCGCCTTTGTCAAACGCACCGATTTTCAGCCGTCGGGCGTGGCGTTCGACGCGGCGTTCAAGCGAGCGTAAAGAGGAGAAACTACTATGAGCGAACGCAGTGGCTTTGTCACCATGGGCGAGGCTAGCACATCAAGCCAAGACGCGCCGACGCTGGGCGTGGGTATGCTGGGGTACGCCTTCATGGGCAAGGCCCACACCAACGCCTACAAGACGCTCGACTATATCTACACGCCGCCACCCGCCCATCCCCGGTTGGTCGCTATAGCGGGGCGCGACAGGGCGCGCGTGGAGGCGGCCGCACGGCGCTACGGCTACGAGAAGGCCGTCACCGATTGGCGCGACCTGATCGATGACCCGGAGGTCCAGGTCTTCGACAACGGCGCGCCGAACAACCTGCACGCCGAGCCGTGCATCGCCGCGGCGCGGGCCGGCAAGCATATCATCTGTGAGAAGCCATTGGCGCGCGACGCCGCCGAGGCCAAGCGCATGCTCGAGGCGGCGCAGGCCGCGGGCGTCGTGCACATGTGCGCCTTCAACTACCGCTTCGTGCCCGCGCTCAAGCTCGCGCGCGACATCATCGCGGCCGGTCGGCTGGGGCGTATCTACCACTTCCGCGCGCAATACCTACAGGAGTGGATCATGGACCCCAACTTCGGCATGGTCTGGCGCCTCGACGCATCGGAAGCGGGCTCAGGCGCGCTGGGCGATCTGGGCACACACATCATCGACCTGGCGCGCTTCCTCGTCGGTGAACCAGCCAGCGTCAACGGCGTCACGGCTACGTTCATCAAGGAGCGCGCGGGCGAGAGCGGCGCGACACAGCAGGTCGGCGTCGATGACGCCTTCGTGGCGGCAGTCCAATTCGCGAACGGCGCCATCGGCACACTGGAGGCGTCGCGCTTCGCCAGGGGACGCCGGAACCACCAGGTGATCGAGATCAATGGCGCGAAGGGGTCCATCGTCTTCAACGTGGAGCGGCTCAACGAACTGGAGGTCTACCTACCCGAAGAGGAGACGCGGCAGGACGCGCAGGGCTTCCGTACCGTGCTGGTGACCGAGCCCACCCACCCCTACGTCGGCGCGTGGTGGCCGCAGGGGCATATTATTGGCTGGGAACACTCGTTCGTACACGAGCTCAAGCACTTCCTCGACTGTGTCACCACGGGCCGTCCGGTCGGTCCCGAAGGGGCCGACTTCGAGGACGGCTATCGCGCCTCGGTCGTGGCCGACGCCATCGTACAGTCGGCCAACAGCGGACGGCGCGTAGACATCGCATACTGAGTTGGGACGACACCGGCTCCAGCTCCTGGGTCGCGTCTCCCTGCAGTACGGACACGCCATCACCTACTCTTCCATCATCACCACACCTACAAAAAAAGAGAAGGATACCCTAACTTTGGCTGGCGTAGCGCGTCATTGTTCTCATTCCTGACGCTTCTGTTGGCTTTTGCGCATATAACGTGAATTGGGTTTCGGCGCCACGGCCTCGACGCCGTGAGAGCGCGGTACGGTCCCCGACAGCGACCATGTACGGCCATTACGTCCCTTGTCTGACCAAGCCGTTTTCACGCCATATGCGCAAGAGCCCCTCTTATGGGGACACCGCGCTAGTAAGTGGCCCGTCTGGTCGCGTCTTTGTCGTCAGTGGGACAGTCCACGACGACCTCGACCATCGCCCGCGTGGGTAACCGGTCGCTAGTGTGTTTGGCAAGCCTGTTTAATCTTGCCAAATACAGCTAGAACAGTGGGACGTTGCCGGTGACGCCGATGGTCTGGGCGGAAACGTAGCTGGACTCGTGGGAGGCCAGGTAGACGTAGGCGGGGGCGAGTTCGACCGGCTGCTCGGGTATCGTGGAGGGGATCAGTGGCGTCCACACGGGGCCAGGCGCGACCGAGTTGACGCGGATGCCTTTGGGCGCCAGTTCCTTGGCGAGGCCCTTGGCGACGTTCACGATGGCAGCCTTGGTCGCAGAGTAGGCGAGGAGCATGGGCTCGGGTGGGACGCATCGATGGAGGACGTGTTGATGATCGAGGCATCCTCCGTCAGGTGCGGGAGGGCGGCCTTGCACAGGTAGAACATGCTGAAGATGTTGGTGGCGAAGGTGTACTGCAACTCCTCGGCGGGGATCGCGGCGATGCTCTGGTAGATGCGCTGGAAGGCGGCGTTGTTGACCATGATGTCGAGCCTGGCGAACTCCTGGATGGCGCGCCGCACGAGTTGCTGGCACTGCTGCTCCTGGCTGATGTCCCCCGCGACGGCGACCGCCTTGTGTTCGGCCTCCCGCACGACGCGCAGCGTCTCCTGGGCGTCCTCGCCCTCGTCGTGGTAGGAGATGAGCAGGTCGGCACCCTCGCGTGTTTCTCATGAGTCAGGGAGTCTTCCGGTTTACCTTCCACAGATCTCAACGAGGGTAATCATCTCGAATCTGTGTCGTGCTATGCAGGTACAGGGCATCGAGGATATCAAGCGTTTCTTGCACATCTCCGCCCATGCGCAAATAGTCGTGGATGACGAGCCCCGCCCGATCCTGGAAAGGAATGAACCCATCATGCCGTGGTCGTAGGTATGCGTGATCGAGCGTATCGAGCGTATCGCGAAAAAATTGACTCGTGACTCCATTGACGACGGGGTCCATCCATGCGCGTCGGTTGCCCGGCTGCCCTCCTGACTCCACGTAGATGGTCCGCTGACACTCCTCATCCGCCACCCGCTGGACATAGGCGCACGCCGCCGGCAGCGCCTGACACGCGGCGGAGACAGCCAGCCCCGTGCCGCCCAGGATAGCCCCATGTGGTTTTCCATTGTCGCTGATGGCGGGAATATTGGCGAAGCGGCACACATGTGGCGCATAGCCCGGGCGCGCGTAGTTAGAGTAGCCAAACACCAGGGGACGATAGACGATGTCATCACCGTGCGCCATGCGCTCGAGCATCCCCGGTGGATCGAGGTGGAGGGATTCGGGGTGTCCCTCCGCGACGAAACGGCGCAGGATATCGAGCGCGATCTGCTCGACCGGACGGGGTGCCAGGCACCTTGGATCGCTCCCCGAGACGCTGGGGGACATTCCTTGATTGGCACACAGCGAGAGAAAGCTACAGATCGCGTTGACCGGACTCAATGGGAGGGCCACATGGCGGCCGCCGACCACCCGCATGAGATCAAAGACGTGTGTCCATGTGCCTGGTACGGCAAGGTCCCGCGCATCCAGCACGTCGGGGCGATAAGCGGCTACCTGCGCCGCAGCGTCGATCGGAAGCGCCCACTGATGACCATCGTAGGTGTAGCTTTCATAACTCGCGCCGACGCTCTCGTGTGCCTGTGCCCTCAGGAACGCCTCCGGCAGACGCGTCTCGAGCGCCACGAGGCAGCCACTCCGGGCGGCGGCACCTACGAACGGATGGTCGATCACGAGGAGATCATACATTGCGGCCAATTGCTCGATCGATTGATCTCCAAACGCCTGCAGCGAGCGCACCGTCCAGGTGATATGGACATTAGGGTGCGCACGTTCGTACATAGCCGCCGTCGCGCGCATCGGCGCTATACCCCGCGGATGGTCCCAGGTAATACCTCGAAGCTCTGTCACCTGCCCCCTCTCCTCTCTTCGACGGATGTTCTATGACCCGACTCAGCGGCCGACCTGAAACAGGTCGGCCGCTGAGTCGGGTTGCTCACTGTCCCGTGAACGCCGGCGCGCGTTTCTCCAGGAAGGCCGTGATGCCTTCCTGGCCGTCCGCCGTGCCGTAGAAACCGATGAGCGTCTGCTGCTCATAGGAAAGAGCCGTGTGCAGCGCGGCGTCGGCCCCCTCATCGACCAGTCTCTTGAGGGCGCGGGTCGCCAGGGGCGCCTGCCGCGCTACCGCCGAGGCCAGGTCCAGCGCCGCGCGCACCTCTTCGCCCTCTGGAGCGATAGCCACGATAATGCCCCACTCTCGCGCCTCTTGGGCGCTTAAACGTCGCCCTGTCAGCAAGAGGTCCTTGGCGCGATACCGTCCGACGGCTCGCGCCAGGCGCTGCGTTCCTCCACCTCCAGGGACGAGACCAAGGGATGGCTCGGGTAAGCCGAACGTCGCCCTCTCACTTGCCACGATCAAGTCACAGGCCAGCGCCAGCTCGAACCCGCCCCCCAGGGCGAATCCATTGACAGCCGCGATCACCGGTGTGGGATGCGCCACCACGCGGTCGAGCAGGAGGCGGCCCAACCGCTGATACTCGATGAAAGCGCCCTGGCCGCCCCCCCAGTACTCCGTAATGTCGGCGCCGGCGCAGAATGCCCGCCCCGTCCCCGTGATGATGACGGCACGCACCGTGTCGTCACGCGCGACCTCGTCCAGGCGCCTCATCACAGCGTCGAGGATGGGCCGGTTGAGCGCGTTGAGCTTGCGCTCCCGGTTGATGCGTAGCAGCGCCGCCGGCCCTTCGCGCGTGTAGACCACCAGGTCATCATCCCTCCGCGTGTCCATCAGCACGCTCCCTCCGCGCCTAGGCCGGCGATCGTCGCATCGTCGTAGCCTAACTCGCGCAAAATCTCCTCGGTGTGCTCCCCGACCAGAGGTGGGGGGCGGCGGATCGTCGCCGGCGTGTCGCTGAGAGTGATGGGCGTGCGGATCACCTTGAGTGGCCCAACCCGTGGGTGCTCAACTGTAGCGACGAGCGCACGCGCCACGACCTGTGGGTCGTCGAAGACGTCGTCAAAGTCCTGCACCGGGGCGCACCACACGTCACGCGTCCGCAGGAGCGCCAGCCAGGCGTCGGTCGGACGCCCGACGAGGCGATCCTCCAGTCGCTCTTTAATGCGGTCGCGAGCGGCGTAGGCGGCGGGCGCGTCACCGTCGTAGCGGCCAAGCTCGGGCAGGTCGAGCAGGTCGGCCAACACGGCCAGAGAAGCCATGGCGAGGGCCAGGTAGCCGTCGGCCGTGCGATAGATGCCATAGGGCGCCTCCAGCCAGGGCTGCGCAATGCCCGCAGCGCTGCGCTGCCACCCGGACACTCCGTTGAGATGGGCCACGGCCTCCTGACATTGCGCGGCCAGGGCCGTGCTGAGCAGGTCCACCTCCACCTTTTGACCGCGGCCGGTCAGCGTGCGGGCGTGCAGCGCGGCCAGGATGCCGCACGCGACCATCATGGAGGCCATGGCGTCGCAGATCGCCGTGCCGGCTGCGGTCGGCGGGTCGGCGGCGCGTCCCGTGTGCGCGGCGATCCCGCTCAACGCCTGGATGAGCAGATCCTGGCCCGGTCGGTCGACATACGGGCCGGACGAACCGTAGCCACTGGCCGCACAATAAATCAGGCGCGGGTTGAGCGCGACGAGCCGGTCATACCCGAAGCCCAGCCGGTCGAGGACGCCGGGGCGGAAATTCTCCACGACGACGTCAACGTCCCTCGCGAGGGCGTCGACGATGCGGCGCGCCTCGGGGTGCTTGAGGTTGAGGGCCAGGCTACGCTTGTTTCGATTCATGGCCAGGAAGAACGGGCTATCCCCTGCGAGCAACTTGCCCATCGTGGCCAACTCGCGCTCCCATTCGCCTCGCACGGGACGCTCGACCTTGATGATGTCCGCCCCTAGATCACCGAGGAGTTGGGTCGCCCAGGGCCCCATCATCATTTGCGAGAAGTCCAGGATGCGGACGCCCGCCAGTGCTGCCGTCATGTCGTCTCCTTTCCGGCTCGTGGGCCGCTCGTCGTGCTCACTGCGCTGCCCATACCAGCGGACGCGTTCGTCGTCTCTGGCGCGTCGCGGGCACCGGCGAGATCAGTATCAAAGTTCGACAGACGCTCGACGCCACCGGACGTGAACACGACGTTCTCCTCCAGGCGTAGCCCCCCGAACCCGTCAATGTAGAGACCGGGCTCGATGCTCGTGACCATCCCTTCCCGCACCTCCCCTTCGTTGGCTGGATGCAAGAACGGGTGCGGTTCGTGATAGCGGAACCCCAAACCGTGTCCCGTGTGATGGACGAAGTGGCCGCCCACCCCATGGTCGTCGAGCGCTCCCCGCGCCAGGGCATCAACCTGCGCGCCGGTCATCCCTGGCCGGGCCGCACCCATCACGGCCCGGTGAGCCGCCAGGATCGCAGCGTAGAGGTCTTGTTGGCGACTCGTGGGCGCGCCGCCGGCCACAAGGGTTCGGGTGAGGTCGGACCAATACCCGTCCACCACCGTGGCGAGTTCGAGCAGGCCAAGGTCTCCCCGCCCGATCACCCGACGCGAGGTTGCTGGGTGCGCTGAGTACGCCCGCGCCGAGGCGGGCCCACTCATTAACTCCGCCCAGGCGCGGATGTGGCGCGCTCCCGCGACCTCGGTGCCCCTGCCCCTAATGGCGGCTTCGACCGCGGCGACCACGTCTACCTCAGTCCGACCTGGCTCGAAGGTGGTGCGGAACGCCGCGAGGCCAAGGGCGGCCACCTGATTGGCCCGGCGCACATAGCCGATCTCGGTCGGGGTCTTGCATGCCCGCGCGTCGTAGAGCGCCGTAGTGGCGTCGACGAGCCTGGCGCCGGGAACCGCGCTGGCAATGGTGGCCCGCGTGACTCCGGCGGGCACAAGCGGCTCCGCCGCCATGTGCCCGGGCGCGACGGCCTCGAAGCTACCCTCATATCCGATGCGACCGCGTCCCAGCCCTCCTGCATGCACCACCTCGGCCAGATGACGCCGCACGGCGCCATACGGGTCGGTCGCCGCGACCACGCCGTAGGCGAAGGTGCGTACCTCGTCCACGGCCCCGTGGGGGATGGCCTCCTCCTCGGTCGCAACAGCAATCAGGGTCACCGGTCCCTCGCGTGGATACAGGACAAACGCGATGCTGCTCAGGGGCCAGTACCCGGTCAGCAGCAGCACGTTCTCGGGGAGGCGGCAGATCAGCGCGTCGAGGTCGTACACGCGCATGACGTCACGGTTGCACCGATCGCGGGCGAGATCAAGGCTCACGCGTCACGCTCCTTCATGATAGCTTGGCCACGAGGCCACCGTCGACGATAAAGGGCGCACCCGTGACATAGCCCGCCTCGTCACCGACGAGGAACAACACGGCGCGCGCGATGTCGCTAGGCTGACCAACGCGACCGAGCGGAATGCCCGCGGCCGTCGCGCGATACCCCTCTTCCTCGTCGCCGTCGGCGCGCAGGTTGGCCCGGAAGACGGGGGTATCGATGGAGCCCGGAAGCACGCAGTTGACACGGATGCCGTCGCGGGCGTGCTCAAGCGCTAGCGTCCGCGTCAGGGCGACGATCGCGCCCTTGCTGGCGTCGTAGCTCGAGACGAGCGGCGTCGTGGCCAGGGCGCGCACCGATGACATGTTGACGATGGCCCCCCCACCGCGGTGAAGCATGTGGGGAATGGCGTACCGGCAGCACAGGTAGACACCGCGCAGGTTCGTGCCGATCACGCGATCCCACTCGTGCTCCTCGGTGTCGACCAGTCGCTTGAATAGAACGGTCGCCGCATTGTTCACCAGGATGTCGATGCCGCCAAAGGTGGTCATGGTCTCATCGACGAGCGCGCGCACCTGCGCGCCATCGCCGACATCGGCATGGATAAAGCGGGCAACGTCCGCGCCGCCCAATGCAGCCGCGACGTGATGACCGCGGTCGTCGTCGATGTCCACCACGATGACCTGGGCGCCTTCCGCTACAAAGAGAGTGGCGATGCCGCGCCCGATACCAGAACTCGCTCCGGTCACGATGGCGACCTTGTCCCTCAAGCGCATGCCATCCTCCATTCTTCACACAAATACGTAACTACATACGCGACACCATCGGCCACTCACGCCCCGCACATCTAGCCCTTCACGCCGCCCTGGACGAGGCCGGTGATAAATTAGGGACAGGCATTGGATCCTCGCCTGGGTCTAGGATTGCCTCCCATTCCACTGAACTCGTACGATTTCGTGTCGCGCTCACTACGTGGGACCGTATCACGATCGACGGGGCCAACACCATAGGTTGCGTACGGGCGCGTCATCGATCATACCAATGACGAATGCGCCGGCTTTACCCTGGTCCTATGCTCTCGCTGCGTCACGGAGAACGTGGACACACGCGGGCAGGAGGATGTCGGGGTCACCGGGAACAAGGCATTCCAGTGCCATAGCCCCTTGGTAGTTCATCGCACGGAGCGTATGGAGGAGCACGGCGAAGTTGGTGTGCCCATGTCCTGGTATCTGACGGTTCGAGTCAGCGAGATGGACATGGCCGAGATGCTCGCCCATACTCTGGAGCGCTGCAACCGGGTCAGCTTCCTCGATAGCCATGTGGAAAGTATCATATATGACCTTGATATTTGGTGATCCAACTTGCCGGCAGAGTTCGAGCGCCGGAGCGACCTGCCGCAGGGCACGAGACTCGTAGCGATTGAGCGGCTCAATTAAGAGCGCCGTACGCATACCCCGCAGATGGTCCCCGAGTTCTTGTAGCCCCGCGAGAAAAAGGTCATGGAGGAGAACGGCGGTGTCCACGGCTGGACGAAGGTCCGGTAACGACGGCGTGCCGTAGTCGGCGGCGATGATCAGCCCATTGGCCTCCCATCCCTCGGCCAGGTCAAGTAACCGTTTGCAATCGTCGAGAGCGCGGCGGCGTTGCGCGGGTTCCGGATGGACGAGGCTACCGTCAAACCCCGCGCAGATGGTCGATACCGGCACCTCCGCTTCCACAATGGCCAGTTGTGTCTCCTTCGTCCGCTCTAGCAGCCCGTAACCGCGGAGTTCCACCGCGTCGAAGCCATAGCGCTGCAGATTGACCAGCCGCTCGGCCAGCGTCACCCCACGCGGTAAGTGATCCTGACATGCGAGTGTAAACGTTACTTCCACTGTTTACCCCCTCTCTTTTCAATTGTCTAGATACGCGAGAGCGGTCTGTCTTGTCTCGCTCGGCCTCGTGCCTGTGAGGCTTCACCGCATTCTCATGCATATACATCTTCTATATCTCGTTCGAGACAAATCCTCCCGCGAGCGCGTATATACATCCACATCAGCCACCTCTATATAGGTCCGCATTCCAGACCTATTACACTTGTGTCCGCTTACTTGTGTCCGCAGTTCTCAAGGAGATAGGGCTTCCGCGTAACCAAGAGCGTCTCAAAGAATCTAGCGGCCGTGCCCGCCTCGTCACAGCACGCTGGAGATGGGCGATGCAACGGTCGACGAAATCATGGTACGACGGGCGTGTCTCCGCTGCTACCTTCCGCGCCCGTGACTCGCAGAGCGCCTTTCCTTAGAGGTATCCGCGACCCCCCGACCATGGGAGTGATCGCCGTGGCCGAGCTTGAGGAATACATCCTGCCTCATCTGGCGTCGACCGGGAACGCAATGCTAACCTCAGTCTTGTGAAACATGTTTTCACCCTGGACCTACCACAGGTGGAGGTGGTTTACGCACGCGGGCCCACGCTTTCTTCGAGCGCGTCATTGACGTTTAAGCGGATCGCCGCGTCATCTGTTCCCGCGCCCTCACAGTCGGTCACCTCGCCATCTGGCCCGGTGGCCTCGCGGTTGGCCGAGGGCACGGCCTACCGCTCATAGCATCACCGCTCCATCCCAATGGCTGGATATCCCCGACAGGTGGGGCCGCCGGTAGGGACATGGTGGTGATCCTGGTAACTAGCCGCGCATTAGAGCAGGACACGCTCGGTCTCGCCGCGCGAGGCCCCTCGTCCCCGCGCAGGCGCCACTAATCAACTGCCCATACCAGCCCACGCCAATCGTCCGCTGTCCGCGGTCGGCTGTCATAGCGAGCCGCGGACGGTACCCTTGCGACCAGTGTTCTGGATCAGATACCCATCGATTCCAGCACGCGTTCCTCCTTGTACGACCAACGCGCCTTGTTTCTGCACGGCGCGTCGCGCCCTGTTATTTCGATCGCTCCAGTTGATCGGAGGATCGGGACAGCCATAGCCTTCGTCACTGATGCATCGTTGACGGTCATTGTGGCACTCTCCGCTCCCATATGCAGGCCACCATGAATCTGCATATCCGCGTGACGATAGCCACCGCCTCTGTCGGTCCTCTTCACCTCCCATCATTCCCTCCGCCTCACCCCATCATGCGGAAGCGGCTACTGCGCGGGTTGCACCGTCACAACCTCAGCCGAGAGACAACCCTCTGTGACGACCAAAGCCGCGCCACCATCGTCGAGCGGACGGTCCGCGTCGTCGGTCGCGAACAGCAGCCGGTCATCAATCCAGGCGTGCAGGGACGAGCCGATGACCTGTAGGCTCAGCGTATAGGGCGTGTCGCACACCCATATCAGCTCGGTCTCGGCCAGAACCGTCTCACCATCAAGCGCCTTGACCAACCGCGCCATACCGTCGCCGCATAGGAGCAGGGCATAGTACCGCCGCATCCCCTGGACTCGCGCACCGATCCCCACCGCCGTCGCGAGGTGCGGCGTGATGGTCGCGGTCACGCGATAATCAGTCCAAGCGCGCGTGCCTTGGATCAGCAGCCCTGTCCCGTGATTCTGCACCAGACGATAGGCTTCAGGCCATCTCTGCTCCCATTGATCGACGCCGTCGATCCAGGCCCGTCGCCACACTTCTCCCCCGTCCTCGGGGCGACTCAGTATCACGTCCGGCGCATCGCCCCAGGTCAGGTAATCCAGGTAGACGCTTCCATCGGCGCGCCCGTTTGTGTGGAGCGCCACCCCGATCGATGCGATTGGCTGACTGTATGTCGTCTGGATTCGCCACCGGAACTCGTGGTTCGCACCTGGGGCCAGCACGATCTCCGGCCCCTTGATGTCAACCAATGTATCGGCCGCTCCATACCGTTGCAGATACAGGTGGCAGGTCACGGGGGCGCTATTTGTCTCGTCCGCCTCTATCCTGGCCGTCACGATTTGGCCGGGGTAGAGCGTGGGTGATGCGAGGAGCGCGTACCCAGGCATATCGAGCGCCTCGGGCGGGATGAACGTCCATGTAGACGCCCGCGCCACGCGTCCCGGTGCCAGGTGGCGATAGCGGAGCGCCAAGCTCCGCTCCCCCCGGTGGCTATGACCAACGACGTTCGCTAGCGTCACGACCCCTGCCGATTCGGAGCGTGAATCCACCTGGAAGCCCTGCACTGCGCCTGGAAGGTCGAAATGATAGCGCGCCCCACCCTTCGGCGCAACCGCCTTCTCGCCAGCGAGCGCCCGCCCACAGTTGATCACATGGTAGGCCTCGGTCACGGCGTCGGTGATGGCACGACCACCGTCAGCGGTGGCTAGGTACATACGGTCGGCGATGGGGCCACGCCAATCCGGCCCCGCCTCGATGCCGGCCAAGCCGTTCTTGATGCCCAGCAGACAGCCAACGTTACCGGAGTTGCAGTCGGTATCCCAGCCGCACGTATTCACGATCATAAGCGACGTCTGGAAGTCGTCGTCGCCGTATAGCAAGCTATGCAGGATCAGGGCATGATTGGGGACCATGTGGCAGTTGCCGCCATAGGTGTCATAACCGTAGGCGTCCGCGATCTTCCGGCGCGTCGCCCGCCAATCATGTGGTTCCCGCGCATGCCACTCACGAATGTCGTGGATCAGACGATAGATCACGGAATCCCGCGGAATCAGGCCAACGGCCGTGTCGATCAACCGGTTGAGGTCTGCGTCCACGAAGGCCTGCGCTTCCATCGCTGCTACCACCTGAGCGCCATGGATCGCTTCGCCATCATGGCTCACGCTCGCCGCGCGGCGCGCCAGGTCCGCCGCCAATTCGGGGTCGCCGGGCGCAACCATGGCCCACCCGTCGATGAAGATCTGAGCTCCAACCTGCTCGGCGATGGTCGCGCCGTTGAGGTCCCGCGAGCCGCTGCGGGGCGCCGGGATACCGCTCTTGAGGCGCAGGTAGGCGGTGTGCTCCGTGGAGTTGCCCAGGCCACCCCACCACAGGATGGTGCGCCCTTCGATGATATAGTTGAGCCAGCTCTGGCCGATCTGTTGCGGCGTCAGGTCGCGGCGGTGGCCATAGTCGGCGAGGGCGCGCAGAAAGGTGAACGTGCCTGAGATGTCGTCGTCCGTTACGACAAGACGATGCCTGTCGAGCGACGCGTCATGGCGGTCGGGCACGCGGTCATGCACATAGTAGCGGACTTCACCCAACGTGGCTATAATCCGCTCATAGGTCCACCCTTCGACGGGACGTCCGAGGTAGACGCCGATGATTTTGCCCAAGACACCGGCATAGACACGCTCGCTATAGTCATTGAGGAAGGGCACAGCACACCGTCCTTTTCATGTTAAGCATCCATCCGGATACCGATTTTCAGCACCTGTGAGAACTGGTCCTGCTGCCCTACGTTCAGCGCCGCTGGAGCGCGATCAAGGTCTACGATGGGGTCCAGGACCCCATCCGCGGTCAGCGCGCCCGATCGGAACAAGTCGGCACAGGCCTGTTGGGCGCGCTGTTCATCCCAGAGGGGGTAATCGCGGTCGGGATTTCCCCAGTGGGAACTGGCCTGGCTCGCCACGATCGTCGGCCGGTTCACATGGAACTCTTCGCCTAGATAGAGACCGGCGCCGGTACCCCGGCCCCACCCCACGCCGACCACCGTGCCGCACTGCATAATGCAGCGGATGGCTTCGTGCAGCGCGCGATCCGTGCCAGAGGTTTCGATCGCCACGTCGACGCCCCGGCGCTCGGTCAAATTCTTGATGGCTAGGCTGGCGTCGCCGTCCGTCGGATCGATGGCGGCATCGGCGCCCATCCGCAGGGCACGGAGCCGGCGCGCCTCCACAGGGTCGATAGCCACCACCCGCAGGGCGCCAGACGCGCGTGCCGCCTGGACGGTGAGGAGGCCAATGGCGCCTAGCCCGAACACCGCCACCCAATCACCTAAGCGAACGCTACCGTCACGGACTGCCACGAGCGCGACATGGGCAGGGTCAATGCACACTGCCGCTTCGGGCGCCAAGTCATCTGGCAAGGGGCGCAGCGCGGCCGCCGGCGCTTGGTGGACTTCGCGGACGGGCATATATCCGTAGACGCGGTCACCCGGGCGTAGGACTCGGACATCGGCACCGACATCGTCGACCACGCCCACAGCCATGTTCCCGACCGCGAACACCACCGGGCGCGCGTCCGGCACATGCGGCTCTGGATCCAGAAATAGACGGCGCTCGGGATCCCAGCGGCGGCCCCGGTTGACGTCGCCGCTCCATAGGTGTGATTCGGTCCCATGCTTCGGCGCCGCCAATGTAAGGCGTACCTGGACGTAGTCGGGCGCGAGAGGTGGCAGCGTATAGTCGCGGAGGACGAAGCGCCCAGACTCGGTCTCAAACAGTAACTCACGAGACATGCGGTTCCTCCTCCCCGGGCACACTCTGCCCATGTACCCTATGCACTATGTCTGTGCTCCCCGTCCGCGCTATGTCTACCTCTATCGGGGTTTCGGGGTCGGACCCGCCCCATCGTTTCAACTGTGGCATGCGGGCCGCTGCGAACGAGTGACGCCTGTGACGGACATCCGCCGATAAGTGGTGACGAGCGCGCCCAGTACGGCTGACGAGCGCGCCCAGTACGGCTGACGAGCGCGCCCAGTACGGCTGACGAGCGCGCCCAGTACGGCAGTGGTAACGATCGCTCGCAAGCGGCCCCGGTGTCTGCGCGACTCACGACTTGATCCCGCCTGCTGATACCCCTTCGATGAATTTCTTCTGCAAGGACAGGTAGAGGATGATCGCGGGTAGAATCATGATCACACCGCCTGCCGCCGTATAGGCGTAATTGGTGACATACTGCCCGGTGAATTGGAGATAGCGCACCGCGACGGTCTGAACGGATGGGTCTTGCAGGAACGTCACGGCGAACAGGAACTCATTCCAGCTCCAGATCGCCACGATGAGCGCGATCGTGCCAAATGCTGGCCAGGAGAGCGGCACGACGACGCGCAGGAAGACGTGCCATTCTGAACAGCCATCTATGCGCGCGGCTTCCTCGATTTCGCGGGGCAGGTTCACCATGTAGCTGCGCAGAAGCAAGATGGCGTACGGGAGGTACATGGCCACATAGAGGAGGATGATCCCCGCGCGCGAGTTCGTTAGACCCAGATGCGACCAGATGATGAAAAGCGGCACGAGGAAGAGGATCCCCGGTACCGTGGAGGCGACAAGAAAGTAGGTGATGACGGCGCCGCCTCCCGGCGGCTCTAGGCGCGCGATGGAATACGCCGCCAGCCCGCCGAAGAGGCAGACCGCGAGGACCGTGCATGCGCTTACGACGAGGCTATTGAAGATGCCTGTCGTAAAACTCCCCGTCGTCCAGGCGTCAACGAAATTGGACCACTGCCAGTTGCTCGGCCAGCCCAACGGGCTGAATTTGATCTCCGTATCCGACTTGACCGAGTTGATGAGCAGAAGCAGCAACGGCGCGACAGAGAAAACGACGAGCGCGATGAGCGGGATGTGGGCAAACAACCGGCCCGATCGCCTGGAGGCGGGTCGTCGCCGCGTGACGGTGATCATACGACATCCCATCCCTTCTGACGGATAAAGACGAACGCCCCAATGACAATGCTGAGCAATACGGCGAGGGTCAGGGCCATTGCGCTCGCATACCCGTCGTGGTACATATAGACCGCCTGCGAGTAAATCCAATACGCCAACACCTGCGTGGCGTTCGCGGGTCCACCCGAGGTCATCACATAGATGAGCTCAATGACCAGGAAGGAACCGAGGAAGGTCGTCAGGGCGACGAACACGAACGTGGAACGCAACAGGGGGACGGTCACGTGCCAGAACGCCTGCCAGGCATTGGCCCCATCGATGTGCGCGGCCTCATATAACGTGGGGTCGATCTGCTGCAGCGCCGTCAAGAACATGACCATGAGGAAGCCCCACCAGCGCCAGTTGTCCGCGAAGGCGACGGCGTACAGGGCCGTTTGGGTGCTGCTCAACCATGGTAGGGCCAGGGTACCCAATCCAATCTGGGGCAAAATCTGGTTGATGCCGAAGATGGGATGGTAGATCCAGGCCCAGATGCGGGCCACCACCACGGTCGAGATCGTGGCCGGCAAATAGAAGATGGTGCGGTAGGCCATTTGCAGCACCCGCGAGCGCACCGAGCGGATCAACAGGGCCCCACCCAGACCCATGATGACCGGGATGGTCAGAAAGATGGCCGCGTATTGGACATTGTTGAGCAGGGCGGAATAGAAGACAGGGTCGCCCGTGAAGAGGGTACGAAAATTGTCCAGGCCGTTGAACTTCGGGATTCCCAAACCGTTCCAGGAGGTGAAGGCTAGAGCCAGCGTGATGATGCAGGGGACGGCCACCACAACCACATGGATTACCACGGCCGGCAGGAGAAAGGCCCACGAAACGTTCCGCTGATGGCGGCGTAACGTCGCGACGTGTCGTGGTCGCGCCAGTCGATCGCGTGTGTTGACGGCTTGCACAGCCCTCTCCTTCTTGCTGGATGTGACGCGGCCAGGGCCCCTCTCGCCGCGCAAGGGGCTGTCAGACCGGCATAAATACCCCGACCTGGCCATCAAACTGGACGTGCGGTGTGCCGAGGCGCGGCGACGGAAAAAGCCGACCGCCACGCCTCGACGTCACGCCCGACGCTACGACGCCGGTGGCGGGACAGTGGGTAAGCTGCCGCTTGCTTGCTCGCCCTGGAAGGTCTTCTCCATACCCTGCAAGAATTTCGGGATGGACAGGGTGCCGTAAAGCACTGATTCGGCGTTACTCCACATGTACTGCTCGGTCCCCGCCGGCCACGCCGACCACGCCAGGTAGCCAGCTTTGCCCGATGCCATGGCCTGCTCGTTGTTCAGCAAGACCTGCTGGAAGAGCGGATTGGTGGTCTTGGGGAAATCCGCAGCGGTATACTTCAAGGGGGGAACCCATGTGCTCGCCAGCGTATAGGCCCTTGCCCGTTAAAAGATGGGCTGTGGAAGAACCAGTTCAAGAACAGCGCGGCCTCCTGTGGATGCTTGGTGTGCGCATTGATCGCGTCCACCTCACCGACCCCGATGGGCGGCCAGGCGGGGACACCC
>JAABUO010001666.1_pt1 | contig 28306 bp, 40 predicted proteins | sample 5559291 | NCBI WGS metagenome assembly JAABUO01 (sample SAMN10711878, study PRJNA513372) | rock metagenome | isolation source: Antarctica rocks | place: Antarctica: Victoria Land, Finger Mt sud | reverse complement strand
AGATCAGAATTGATAGTGCTTAATCTTTAAAGATAGTTATAACTGAATATTAAGAATACAGAAGAAGATTGATACAAAAGCTTCTATTTATGTAATGTTCAGAAACTGCGTTAAACTCGAAAGAAATATGTTTGTGACATGAGAAGAATGTGATGTAAATGAACAAGATGTTGATAAAAGAAAAGAGTGTTGAGAAAGAAAAAAGAAATTGAGTCATATTTGAGTCAAACCTGAGTCAAATCTGACTAGCTCGCTGATTAGCTCTAATTATTACGCAAAGAACTCGCTAGCGTTCACTGCGAATTGATTAGAGCTTCAGTCTTGTTCAGTCTTATCAGTCTTGATACGCTCGTAACAATAATTTCCCTTCATAAGTTGAGTTTAAATCAATATCATAAGAATGTATGAATTACAATTACAATTAAATAGTTCTTCATGCATACATTGAATGAAGAAATTGAATGTCTCTTTAAATTTTAATATGACAAATGAGAAGCAGATTGAAAAAATCATTATCATGTTAATGACATTTACAGTCATAAAAAAAGCATTTTCAGTGCATTGATATTGAAGATAGCATCTGTTTTCATCATAAAGTCACTTATAAATCTCTTAAATAATTCTCGTTGATAGTTATTCAATAGAAAAATCTATTCAATATTCTTCTGAATCAAAACATCAACATCATTTAACATGTAGAAATATCAAATTTAAATGATGAACATTGAATTATTGAAACATTGAAGAAGTTTCATAATGATTTTTTCTTTGAATCAAGTAATAAAAGATATCAAATTGTAGTACTGCTTTTTGAATAAATGAAATTTCTGATCATTATTCTTGAAAGTATTTTCTAGCATACGCTCAGAAGTTCAATAAATGAGCTTGCTTAAGCAATTTGTTTTGATCAATTCAATTGTCTTCATCTGCTTCAACTGATGCTTTTTATGAATATCATAGAAAAAAGAATTGATGACAACTGTTACGAGCGTGCTCAGCCTTCTACTGAGACGCGCGTTCTCGGAGCGGGCCTAGGCTCTATCGGGCCTAGCGCTTCCCTTCCTTCTGTACATATAGCCTTCGCACCTCGATAGACCTCGCTCTTTAGCTTTGAATCCTCGTTTACCTGGTTTACCCTTCGTTTACCTGTACCTCTATGACTTGCTCTAGGCATGATTCTAACAACAACATCATAATTATGAATCTGATCTCGTACTCTCAGTACTCATGTTTTATTCTCAGCATCGCGATCAAGAGATTGATAACTGATAAAACAACATCATTTGCAATCTTTGACTTTGATCTTAGTGAGTTTCTGCTTGCGATTTGTACTTTCGTCTTTGCTAGCATGATCATCAAGCTTTCAATAATTTTTGATATCGATCTTGTGATGTATGCATGAATAATTTCTTCTGTTTACTTTGCAGAACTCGATGACTATCTGAAACTTCTGACTGAAAGCGTAGTTTTGTAGTCTTTTGTATGTCTCATTAAATATGTCGAAAAGCTCGTCGTCAGCAGAAGATTCTAGATGAGTCGAGGATATTCTATTGATTGCTCGCTGAACGATGAATATGAGGCTAGGGTTCAGATTGGGGTGGGGTTGCCATACGATAGGCATAACGATGAGGTCGACGGCGACGTGGATGTAGGTAGGTAGGTAGGTAGATAGGTAGATAGATAGAGCGTAGGTTGTTTGGGGGGGAGGTTGTTTGGGGGGGGAGGTTGGCGAAGCTCGAAAGTCATACTGAATGAGCGGTGTGATAAAGAGTTTACGGTGGGGAATCTACATGTATTTGTTAGCAAACTACACCTAAATGGAGGTAGATCCCCCCTTTAGCGAAAGTGACGCTACCCGTAATGTGCGCCGTTAAGTTGCACCCCCAAGACCTCGTTCGGCTAGCCAGCGGTGGTGTGGTCGTGGTCGCTGAGACAGACCCAGAGGATCTGGGGGCGGACGGTAAGATGCAAATCGTAGGCTCTGCGTTTTGGCGCCGGTGGAGCGTTGATGAAATTGCATTGAAGAAGCAAAAGATGGAAGACAGCTATGCCCGGGGTATGTGTTTTCAGACTGTTTGACGGATGGCCTTACTACATGCGTCACAACGCCTCTCTTCCTGGACTCCAGTGCATGTGCCAAGAGCTAAAAAATCGTCCGCATAGGGTTTGAACGTTTTCTCAACTCCATCGAGAGCAATACTCAGCTTTCGTCCATCTGGACCGGTCGCTGCATACTGCCCACTTAGAAACCTTAATGGGAGAAACTAGTAATGCTCTAAAATCGGAGAGATGGCACTTACACATGCTCAGTGTCGATCCCCGCTTCCAAGGTAAGGGTATCGGAAGGATGCTTGTAAATGAGGGCAAGGAGCGAGCCGGCAAAGACGGAATTTGTGTTCAGCTCTTCTGTGGAGACCATAACAAGAAGTGGTATGAGAGGAGAGGTCTAAAGGAGGTGGATCGGCTTCCGGAAGGTGAGATCGAGACAGAACTCGGGGAGCTTGGCTGGGTTATGGAGTGGAATGCCGAACCCGAATCGTGATGGACTCCCAGGCAGGTTGGAAAGGCAGGAGATTTTAGAGGCCGGGAGATGGTGGGCCCGTGGAGACATGCTCGAACGCAAGTTCTCCCTAAGTTTCAGGCGCAAGGACTTTGGAGCGCGTCTCGAGGAGAAAGAATCAAGAAATGTTCAGCATCTTTTTGCAGAATCTAGTAATGCGTTCAAGCAAATAGTAAGATTCAACCATGTTACTCAATTCAATGGCCTTGGTCAACATGGTCATTGGGATTCTTGGCCGAGGAACAATTCTCGAAAGTTCGAGCTCCTCTAGAATCCATAATGAAGCCGTCTATCAAAGTCCTCAGCTATCGAAAAATGCCTGCGCAGGAATCAGACGCCGTTGTGTGACGCTTGACATGCGATCTAGAGGCTACAAGTGGGATTGGCATGGGCCAAGGTGGGTGAGTGTAGAAGATATTTGATTTTCGCAGAACTCGTGGCCATAAATCGTGTTCCAAAGTTCAGACCGAGAAGCTGCCGTCGTGTACGGCAGACCGTATCGTGCAAACTGAAATAACTCAGATCTCACATGTCGAACGTCGAACGTCGAACGTCAGGCGAGCGAAGCTGTGAACCCACCTCATAGATGTTCATCGTAGTTAATTATTGTAAATTGTAGTATAATCTTTAGATCAATTCATACAGTTTCTACATGCTCACCACCCTACTCACCACCCTACTCACCACCCTACATGCTCATCACCCTACTCGTCACTCTACATGCTCACCATTCTGCTCACCATTCTACCTACTCGTCTACCTACATGTTCAGCTACCAACTCAGCTACCTACTTGTTCGCCTACTCATCAGTCTACTCGCTTCAAAACATGCTTTCAAACATGCTTCATGCAACGCGTTTGAATACACGTCATTCGCTTCATAGTCTACTTCATAGTATGCTTCATACATGCTTCATAGCACATGCTAATTAGCTCAATAGAAAGCATTCTTCATGACTCGATATCAAACTCTCTATCAAACTTTCTATCAAACTTTCTATCAAACTCTCTATCAAACTTTCTATCAAACTCTCTATCAAACTTTCTATCAAACTCTCTATCAAAACTCTCTATCAAACTCTTTATCAAAACTTTCTATCAAACTTTCTTCATGACTTTCTTCATGACTTTCTATCAAACTCTCTACATGCTTCAAATTACGCGTCGATTGAGTGCATAACACGCGTCAAACAATGCTTCAAACAATGCTTTCTACATGACTTTCTACCTACTTGTCACTCTACATACTCATCTAACAGAGTGTTTGATAGAGATTTATAAAGAGAGTCATGAAGAGTGTTTGATAGAAATCATATTTGATGCTCGATAGAGATCAAATTTGATTCTCGAATTTGAAGCAATTTGAAGCTTGGTAGAAAGTCATGTAGATAGATGATCATGTAGATGAGCAGATAGATGAGCAGATAGATAAGCAGATAGATGAGCAGATAGATGAGCAGATAGATAAGCAGGTAGATGAGTAGGTAGAAAGTCATGTAGAAAGCATTGTTTGATGCACTGTTTGACGCATGTTATGCGCCTGATCGACACGTAATTTGAAGCATGTAGAGAGTTTGATAGAAAGTCATGAAGAAAGTCATGAAGAAAGTTTGATAGAAAGTTTTGATAGAGAGTTTTGATAGAGAGTTTGATAGAAAGTTTGATAGAAAGTTTGATAGAGAGTTTGATAGAAAGTTTGATAGAAAGTTTGATAGAAAGTTTGATAGAGAGTTTGATAGAGAGTTTGATAGAAAGTTTGATAGAGAGTTTGATATCGAGTCATGAAGAATGCTTTCTATTGAGCTAATTAGCATGTGCTATGAAGCATGTATGAAGCATACTATGAAGTAGACTATGAAGCGAATGACGTGTATTCAAACGCGTTGCATGAAGCATGTTTGAAAGCATGTTTTGAAGCGAGTAGACTGATGAGTAGACGAACAAGTAGGTAGCTGAGTTGGTAGCTGAACATGTAGATAGACGAGTAGGTAGGATGGTGAGCAGAATGATGAGCATGTAGGGTGACGAGTAGGGTGGTGAGCATGTAGGGTGGTGAGTAGGGTGGTGAGTAGGGTGGTGAGCATGTATGGTGGTGAGTAGGGTGGTGAGTAGGGTGGTGAGCATGTAGGAACTGTATAGATTGACCTAAAGATTATACTACAATTTACATTAACTAACTGCGATGAACATCAGGTTAACATCTTTGAGGTGGGTTCACAGCTTCGCCCGCCTGACGTTCGACATCCGACATTCGAGATTTGAGTTATTTCAGTTTGCACGATATGGTCTGCCGTAGTCGTGAGTGTTTTCGCCTTTTTGGTGAATATAGAGCATCATCCTTCCTCGAAAGCCGCTGCTCTGAAGTATCGTCTAAAGAGAATAATACAGCTACTCGTATTTATGACTCAGTCGCGTACGCTAGTACTTATTAGGCTAGCGTCAATCTTTCATCTTATCTTCTTCTTCATTGTGAACTCCCCCAAAGAAGTCAGTAAACAGGAACTCTTTGAACCTCGCTGTTACCGCTTGTCAAAACAATGAGAAGAAGCTCTCAATCCGAAAGTTTGCTCGTCAACATGACCTTAGCGAATCCACCCTAAGGGGACGACTCCATGGTCGCCAGGCTCGTGAAATTGCTTATATACCACGTCAGAAACTTTCAGTGGAGCAAGAAGATGCTTTAGCTCATTGAGTCATATTGATGCATAGCTGGGGCTGGCCTCCATGAGTCAAACAAGTTCGGCTCATGGCTATGGAATTACTACGAGCAGCTGGAGAAACAGAAGAACTGAGGGTCAACTGGGTTCAGCGGTTCTTGTTCCGTCATTCTCATTTGGTCTCTGTGTTCAGTCAAGCTCTGGATAAAGAACGTGCGGTTCTATGAAGAATTCTTCATCTCGGCCTATTCTTCTACCCCTACCTTCAACGCCCACGAGCCCGAAGAGAATTTCGTCACCGGGGCCAGCAAGAAGACATGAAAGCAGGTTCAGATGCCGTTCAGGGGGGCGGAACAGGCGAAAGAGGTGGCTTCAGATATTCAAATGTCTCGCAGTGGAAGGGTTATAAAACCGTCTCGAAATCGTGCTTAAAGCTCTTTCGGAAGCTCCTTCGGAAGCTCATATATATCCGTACATAGAAGCCTTTATGGCTCGCCATTTTCAGTGCCATATATCATATTTGACATATATAAATTTATAAAGATACTAGGAGATGGTACAAGCAATCGTTAATGATATTGAGGGTGAGGTAGGTACTATATTCTCGTGGGGGCGCTAAATTAGCGTGCGCGACTGAGCCATAAATACGAGTACAGTACATGGTCCAATGATGTTGTCAATGCTTTTTTACCAAAGCATTTGTGAATCCTGACGAGTGAGTTTGTCAGAATCGTCAGAATTCCATTATTATTATCAATCATGACCTAAAAGTCGTAAATGTACCCATGCAATTCTTACTAATGATGATCGAGTTGCCATCGGACTTTCTGTGGCGCCGCTCGCGTGTGTCGCAAAGGCGAAGAGGCCGAGAAGAATCATTCGGTTTGCACGTGACCCAACATTGTGCAGCTACGTTAAGGTAAGGTCAATTTTTCATTGATATATAACACCTTTCGTTCCCGGAGAGGTAGAGCAAAAGCATTTCACTTCTCCAAACGATAAGACATTGACATCCAGTTCTTTTCAGAGCACCGTGTATTACCAACTCGAGAACACACAAAGCTTTCTGACACTTTACTATTTACATTCAACGCTACAAGAATGTCCAATCCATCCAAGCTTCTCGTCGTCTTCGGCGCAACCGGAAACCAAGGCGGTTCAGTCATCCAATCGATTCTTGCTGACCCTCGGGCTGCGAAAGAGTTCAAGATTCGTGGCATCACAAGAGATCCTTCCAAGGAAAATGCACAGGCTCTTGCAGCAAAGGGAGTTGAAATGGTATCTGTAAGCCCACCATTTCTAGTCTTTGCTTTTTCGGTGCCCGCGCTGCACTGTGCTAATTTGCTGGGTTGTGATAGGGCGATATGAATTCCAAAAGCTCCGTGGAAAGTGCATTGAAAGGCGCGCACTCCGTCTTTGCAGTAAGTAGCAAGAAGTCGATGACTTCCGCAGATAATATATGCGAGTTCAGCTAAGGCTCTGAATCCAGATAACCAACTATTGGGAGAAGATGGACAAGGACTTGGAGATACAACAAGGGAAAACCATCGCTGATATTGCCAAGGTAAGCTTGGCCGTTACCTCTTCCGCAATTGCTGACCTTGGGGTCAGGCTGCCGGAGTGCAACATTTGATCTGGAGCAGCTTGTTGAATGTTACCGAACGTGAGCTGGAGTAAAATCTACCCGAGGCACTTACTGACGTAACATGTCAGTAACCAACGGGAAATTCTCAGGCGTGGAGCATTTCGACTCAAAGGCCGATGTCGAGAAATACATCCGCTCTACTGGCATTCCGGCCACCTTTTTCCTGCCCGGCTTCTTCATGAGCAATATCCCCGGCAGCATGTTGATGCCCAACCCCCGGTCCGAAGAGCATGAATTCGTCCTCAACGGCGCCTTCCCAAAGAGCACCCACATCCCGCTCCTCGACGCAGCCGGCGACACGGGCAAGATTGTCAAAGCGATTCTGCTGAACCGCGAGAAACTTCTTGGCAAGCGCGTACTAGCCGCAACAGACTACTACACCCCGGACGACATCATCAAGGCTTTCCAGGCTACGTATCCGAAAGCGGGCAAGGGGGCGCACTTTAACCAATTAAGTGAAGATGTTTATAAAGGAATCTTGGGCAGTGTGGGTATGCCGAAGAAGGCGCAGGATGAGCTGTATGAGAATATGGCGTTTATGGATGAGTTTGGATACTATGGCAAGGCGAGTTTGGATGAGAGCCATGCTGTGAGTATCCCTTCATTGAAACATGAACGATCTAGACGAGGGTACTGACTTGATGTAGATTCTCGATGAGAAGTTGACCTCTCCCAAGGACTTCTTTGCTGGCGTGCCGGCGTGGAAAGACCTGGAGTAACTGCGCTAGTGATCTCTTGACCCACGGAAAATTCATCCGTCAAGTTTCCAAAGCTTTCTCCTTTGATTATACTGCTCTCTTCAGAAATTTCCCATCTTTAGCTGCATCATTCTTTTCCAGCTATTATGGATAGTCCAAAGTCATAACATACAAGCTACCTTGAAGTGTTGCATCGCTCGTGATCTCCCACTTCGATCAAGCCGTCCCAAGCTGATGGATCCTCGTATTAAACCTAGGGGCTTTTACAACTGACCTATAGACCTTCTTAATTGGTATGGTATTGAATGACCTTATAACCGTTGATGATTTAGCCGACTACGTGATACACCATACCTACCTTACGGGGCAGGCGTGATAGGCTTTGCTGTCATAGACTTCCCAACAAGAGCAGAAGTCATCATCCCTCGACTCTCCTGTTCAAGGCTCCTAGGAAGAGTTTATTGATGAGTTTACAGCACAGTAGTAACAAGCGCTTGGTTCACTGCCAGAGTGTTCTATTATGATCTGGTTATTGTTCGATATTTTTCAAGATGTTGGAAACAGGTTAAAGTGCTGGTTAAGAAGCTATTAATTGGCGTTATCCGCCCTATGGTTGAGCCGCGCTACTAAGTTTATAATTTCCTATTCTCCTGGAACCCTTCTAGAAAGCCTCTATAATATATACATGCATAGATGCTCCTGATATACCTCACATTGCAACAAGAGAATGGTTTAGCTGTCTCAAGACTTTCACGAGGCTGTCAACCCGTGAAGTACATTGGGCATGCCTGCAGCAGCCGCAGCAAGGCAACTTTATGCCTCTTGGTGGGGTTGAGGTTACACAACATGGACGTGGCTGTGCGAGGCCGACAGCGTCAAATTCTTCTCTAAAGTTGTCCTTGAGAGCTTTTCATATCCACCCTCTAACCGTTCAGCTACTGTAACATCATAATGTCTGCTCCCGGCTTCGGTTTCTCGGTGAACGATGTTGTCCTACTGGCCCAGGTGACACACAAAGTGGTTCACGCTCTAAAGAAGGAAAGAGCCACATCCGATTATCAAAAGGCCACCAGAGATCTCGAGTCCTTACAAGCTGTACTGGAAACACTGATAGAATTCTTCAACGATTTAACCATTAGCCCGGGTCTCCGAAACGCGGTTCAATCTCAGTTCGCCGTTGCAGCCAGGTCGATAGCGCTCTTCAACAAAAAGCTGCAGAACAAATATGGCAACTCCTTGGATCTACTCTCTACTCCATCGCCACACCGCAAAGTGATGAAGAGTGTCAACTGGACTTTTAGCGCTGCAGAAGACCTTGCAAAATTTCGTGTAGAGCTGGGGCAACAGCTTGAGACAGTCAAATTTCTCTGCATCCTGAATAACGCGTGAGTTCTGACTGTATCTTCCTGTTTCGTCATCATTGGTTATAACAAGTTGAAGTCAATCCTCAGCGAAAGCTGCATCGACCGCGTCGGAAAGCAAGAATCTTGTGTCAGCCAACATCGCAATCAGTCAAGGCCTAGTAGATACAAATAGAGATATGCTTAAATATGAATTCGCTGGATTGGTGAAACGTCAAGATACAGCATCGAAGCAACACATGGAGACCTTGAAGCTGCTTCAACAGATCGGCAAAGGTTTGCATGAGCTCATACTCGAGCAGTCTCAAGTGATACAGGGAGCACCAGAAGGCCATAAGAGAGAGCAGGTGCAATTGACAGGAGTAGAGATCTCCCTCGACCAGGCCCTCACAACGGTACCTTCCAGACCTTGTCTTGAACTTTTCCCGTCAGTCGTCACTGCGTTGAAAGCTAGACGCCAGCATACCGACAATAATGAAATGGAGGCCGTTGTGGCTGTCTGGTGATTTGCCCCCTTTTTGGCTTTTTTGATAGGCTTATTACTTACATATTAAGGATCTATCGGCTTCTCTGTGCGTTACGAAGTTTCTTGACACAAGCCTTGTTAGTGGACTATGGCCATGAGTTGCTCTTCATTGCTAATTTCATACAGTGGTCTTCTTAGTCCTTACATATATATCTTCTTACGGTCTCTGAGGGTCCTAAGGTCTATTCCTCGCCCCCTTTTACTTCAATATACGGTCACCTTTGAAGATCACCTTGGCAATCCGCGGCGGCTTGATTTCACCTTAGTCCGATATTTTGACGTAAGTAAAAACGGTCAAACTTAACTCGAGTACTGGGAATGATCTGACAGACGTCAAGGTTTTCAAGACCTTTCTTGTTGATAACTATAAGGGGAGGCCGGGTTTTGCTAGAATCTCTACAAGTGCTTATCGTATAACGAGAAGGTCTCGAACAGAACGCCAGGAAATCACTAGGGAAACTTGGAACGAAGCCGTTCTTCCAGGTACAAAGCTTGTGCTATCCATTCTTATCATAAGTCTTGCCACTGAGTCTCGCCTGCAATGTCCTCTATGTAGTAGGAAACTCAGCAATAGTTCGATATCCAGAGCGCGGTTTTGGTGCGTATCTTCTCTTCAGCCCTTTTACTAACTTTCTGACAACTAGCAGCACACATTGTGATCAACATTACCACCTTGCGACGATGGGCAAAGAAGCAATGAATCCTGGTTCGTCTGCCACCATGACGACTGAGACCGTCGATTTGACAGACGAAGAAACGGCTGAATTACACCTCTACAAGCATATGCACTTGTTACCTTCGAATGAGGCCAACTCATCGAACGTGTCCAAATTTAACTTGTTCAATCAGATTCTGCACCAAAACAAGTCTGGAAGTTCAAATCCGCCAGTTGTTCAGACGTCCGACCAGCATATTAACCCGAAGAGGGAGCAAAGTTCAAATACACCATACGTCAAGACGCCAACATACATTCTAAAAACGGATTACAGTGTATGGTTTTGTGGCCATTGCCGACAAGGTCCCATGACCGTGGGTTATAACTATCACTGCATATTTTGTACTCGACAGAAGGATTCTATTTCATACTACGGATCTGTAAGGGCCAGCTTGACTGGAGGCTATCGGCAAGCGAAGGTGGCTGCTACCCGGCTAGCTCGGCCAATGTCGGCCGCTAGAGAACAAGGAGATTAACCGGGGAAAAGGGGAATAAATAGGCCGTCCTTCCTTCTGTTTCCCCCTTCATCTCTTCCTGTTTCTCCATCCCTTTAGATTCAGCCAGAAACGCGCTTTTGCCCCACCCACCCACTTCATAGACTCAGTCGCTTAGATAGAGGGAGTGCTTGACACCTCAGGGCGGCTTCCGGGGCAAAATTTAGCCCTGGAGACCGCCAGGGGCTGTCGGGTTTGCCCAAACACATATAATATATATTGGTTCAAACGGAGTCGATGCCCGATAGGTACCGTCCATCGGCAATTCGCGCTATTGACGGACAATTAAGCCCGGGGCTAGACGGCGCAAGTACCAGCCCTCGGGCTACAAGAGCACCCGCCGAGCAACTCTAATTCATTAAATGAATCAATGAATTAAATGTTGAATAAATCATTAAATAAATCGGTGAATTGATTATCTAGCTAGTTTTCTAACCATCTATTTAAACGAATTGTTGACTATGTAGGGTGCTTAGTAGGGAACCATGGAGGGAGCCATGGAGGGAGCCATGGAGGGAGTCATGGAGGAAGCCATAAATGTAGGTGAGTATGTAGGTGAGTATGTGGGGTGGCAAGTAGGTAGGAAGCCATGTAGGAAGCAATGTTTGAAGCACTGTTTGACGCGTGTTATGCGCCCGACCGAAGCGTAATTTGAAGCATGTTGGAAGTTTGGTAGAGAGCCATGAAAGATGCCATGGAGGGTGTTTGGTAGGGAGTTTGGTATCGAGTTTGGTATCGAGTTTGGTAGGAAGTTTGGTATCGAGTTTGGTATCGAGTTTGGTAGGGAGTTCGGTAGGGAGTTTGGTAGGAAGTTTGATATCGAGTTTGGTAGGCGAGTAGGTAGCTGAGTTGGTAGCTAAACATGTAGGTAGGCGAGTATATACGTAGGGTGGTCAAGATTTTAGGCAAAATTTCAAGCAAGATTCTAATGTGACTTCTTACCAGCCCGAAGCCAGCCCGGGGCCAGCCCGGGGCCACATTAGCAGAATTAGCAAGTCAACATTGGCGGGCCGGGTCCCCGAATTGCCGATGCTACATAGGTTTCGGTTGGTGCATTGACAAGCAGATTTTGTGATATTGATTGATCTGATGCTGTATCTGAGGTTATGACGAGTTTATTTTCTTTTCTAGGGAAGACTTCATCTACGACGTGAGCGTGTGATCTTCTCTTATACCTGGGTCGGAATTATCCACTCTTTCTCTAGGAAGCCTGCTGTGTTCCATGTTTGACACAGACTTCACGATTGATAGTTCGTGTTCAATAAGGGTTACACGTCTGCTGTAGGCTTTCTCGAAAGCATTTTACATCTCGTGTTATTCATGAACAACAGTACATCTCCCTCAATATTTTCTTAGAAGCTACCTCGTTAACGCATGGCCCTTTGCTTTTCCCTCGGAATATTGATGGTCTATGAATGCCTCCACCGATTCCAACGACTTTTACTCGTTCTTTGATCGTACGGAACAGAGGACACCTCTGTTATCCTATATAGCTGGGAAATCATTGACCAGAGGTCTTGTCAGTCTAATCGAAAATACATATACTCCCAAGGCTCGACCACCCTATTTCCACTACTTTTCTCGATAACATCTGCAGTTCTTTCTTTCTGCCAGAGCATACAACATACTAGTCAAAAGCCCGCAAATCTGCCTTGCTGGCAGCATCGACGCATCGACCGCCCACAGATCTCTAGTCTAATAAACCACATCACCTGCCGATCTAGGAAGAATGCTTCTGTCGATACGGGATGATTATTTGAAATTCAGGGTATTCTAAGCCATAGGAGCCACTGCTCGTCTGTCGCGTTTTGAGGTACGCTGGAGAGATCGGGGGCTGTCCCCACGTCTACGAAAGCTTCGAGCGGTTCTGTGATATACATCTTGCGAATGAAACGCGTAATCACTATTTGAACCGTCTGATTCTATTCCAACATTGAGTAATTTGGGTTAAGGGTGACAGCCGCGGTTGGGTCGGCGGAACTGATGTGAATAAAGCCGCGAGAGAAAAGCTGAAGGCTAGGAAGCACATCGAGAATGTAAGTCGCAAAGGGTGTTATGAGAAGCTCGGGAATGGGAATCTTTGATTTGAAGATGAGGTCTTGCTGGGTCCGGAAAGAGGACTCGAGATCAGATGCATTGAGAGCATTTACTGCCGTAAAGAGGAGAGAACAGAAACGACGGGAGGGAACAGAAAAGACGACGAGGGATTTCGTATTTCCGAATACGTCTGACGCAGAGACATAGGTAACATACCCTGGATCGCCAGTATAAGACTCATTGGATGCGTCGGCGGTAACGACGTTGAGGCTCTAATCCTGGAGATGTACATCTACGCCAGGAAGTAGCACCTTCGTAGGGATGTTGCGTTTGGAAAGAATGCTAGAAACTGTCAAAGCCAGAGATGGGCATTCAACTGGGGAACAATGTACGCGGGGTCACTGATACCGGATCTTTCGAGCAAGACTGGAGACTTGACCGACCCGCTGAAAGAACCACTTCTCTTCGAGCTTGTACAAGAGTTGTTGCACCATCGGCATTGGCGATCTCAGCACCCGATGCAACGACATCCTTCAAAGGCGGCGACGTTGACCCTAATATTCGGTTAATGATGGATGGTGTTGGCCAGCATCTCGAGATTTGACTTTATACGGAACGGTCGGTAGTATGCCCTTCCGGCATCCTCACGTATTCCTTTAGCAGAGCCAACAGTCCTTTGACTAGACGTTGTAACCCCTCATCTTTATTGTACTCTCGTCTGTGGTCCACGGAATACCAAGGCTTCGACATTCAACACTTAACAGAAGTTATCCTTGGCTAGGTCAGGAGACCATTCAACCTTTAGTGGCGCCCGAAGATAACGAATACCGGGCTCATGAAAAGCGCCGGCGCTGGCTTGCGATACATCTGGAATTTGCACTCGCTCGCTCTTATAGGTAGTAGGAAAGCAATGCTTTTCATGTCCATCCCCGATCCTCGAGATCTTACCATGCATCAATTTGGACGTAATAGGGGCGGCGAGTATGTGTCATTCCTTTTGATTCGGAGATCAGCAATCACCAAAATATTCTATTCGGCGCTGCCGCTCATGTGTTGTGTGCTCCTGCCACCAATAATAGTTCTTCAGCATTTCATGTGCAATTGACTGTCATCTTCATAAGTTCTGTTTGCTGTTCTGTACTGCCATCCTACCGATATTCCGACTAGCAAAGGTGCCAAAGCTATTCATGTTCGCCACTTTTGAGCTGTTTAAGATCAAAGTCCTCGCTTCTATCCTAAGCACGAACGCATCTGGGAGGCTTGAAAGGCGGTTCGCGACTACCAAACCCCAAATATTGCCTCCAATCGTAAATATAGTCATACACCACATTGTTTCTTCCTCGGTACGCAACGCTTCAGTAGAGAAATCAACCTCACCCACCAAACCAATGAAGTCTTACTGAGCCATAATTTGAACTCCGCAGGACAGAACCAAAACGACCGAATGAGAGACAGAAAACAACGCGATCAAGCCCACCTTTAAACGGTGGCAGCGGGCGCTGCTTACCCGCGCCTATGTGCGTGAGGGGTAGCACATGCCTCTTGTCACGTCTATACGGGTCACAGCAGGCATAGACTACGACTTCAACCTTAGATTTTGCTCCTTGGTTTCTAGAAATTCATCTGATCGCTGCCCCTTGTGAACGGTCCCAGAAACGTCTGGCTTGCCTCGTCGATATCCCATGCTAGTTCTCGCTCTATTAAGTAAGTCAATTGCCAGATACTGTCGTGCATTCCTTGCCCTTTGTTTTCGTGGCACTCTTTTCTAAACGCTCTCTTGAGTTCCTTACTCCAAAAACAAGTACTTCACTCATCTTTGTTCTCCAATATCGTCAAAGCTCAGAGACGAGGTCTTGTGCTAGGGTGATCGATGCCTAGTGTCTTAGTCGAGAGTTGTGCACATTTATTCATAAGAATGCAGGCTTCGTGGTGTCGTCCCTGCAGCCTCAATGTCCAAGCAAGATTGCCCATGCTCGTTAGCGTAGAAAAGTGGGTATCCCCCTGAACCTTCTCTCTGATCTTTAACGCTTGCATTCCCAGATCTTCAGCCTCTTTAGTCATGCTTGATTATGGTACGTAAAGGCTAGGTTTACCATGCTCGTGAACGTGTCAGGATGTGTATCACCTAGCACGCGCCTTCTTATCTCCCTTACTTGCACCTTTAACTCTTCCGCTTCCTTCAACCGCCATTGCTATTGGTATGTCGCCGCTAGATGGGCCATGCTGTTCAATGTATCCGGATGTTCCTGCCCTAGCACCCTCTTCCTTGTCACCATTACTTAAGAGCACAGCTCTTCAGCCCTCTTCCACTGTGTTGTGTTTATAAGATGTCCAAACCAGTTCAGCTATTCTGCTCAAGATATCTTAATCATCTTTGCCCAGCACGTCACTCTCTCTTGCTTACCACTTGCGATAATAGCTCTTCGGCCTCCTGCCATCGTCCCTGATTCCAGTATGTCAACGCTGGGTTGGCCATACTGCTTAGCGTGTCTAGACGTTACTCCCTTAGCACCCACTTTCTCGTCATCATTACTGTTGAATCCAACTCTTCTGCCTCCTTCCACCGTCCCTGCTTCCTGTACGTAGACGCGAGGTTTCTCATACTTGTTAGTGTATTCTAGATGCTTCTTTCCCAATATCACCTCTTCCGCCTTCACCACTTGTATGTCTGGCTCTTCAGCCTTATTCAATTGTCCCTGACTCCGGTAAATCCACGCCAAATTCGCCATGGCCGTCAGTGTATCTTGATGCCCATACCCTAATACCTTCTTTCTTGTCTCCAGCACTTGCAAAAGCGGCCTTTCCGCCCCGTTATACCTTCCATCGTACAACAGGCACAGCCCGAATTTCCGAAGTACCGAAAGATGTCCCTCAAAGTTCCGTTGAAAGAATTCGGTATATACCGTACATGGGACAAGTAGGGTCTTCATAACATCCGATATTTATTATCATTCTTCTGAAACACCTGGTCTAGGCGTACAACAGCCCTTGCCGTCCACTCAGCCAACGAGCCCTTCTTTCTCAATCAACTCCGAGTTCCAAAATGCATCAATTGATGGAGGTCGAGAGACTGATCTGCCGACCGCTTGGTAATGAATGAGTATGTACTTGGACTCATCTTAGTTTCTCCTCAAAGACGCTCTCTACAAAATCCTCGTATACCGAGATGCATTCATCTACGTCCACTTCAAACCGGCCTAGCATGATGGCAATAAAATTGCTGCGTTAATTAAGCTAAAAAGGAAGAGTGTGATGTACATAACCCGCCTGTACTGGTACCGCCAATGAGATCGAACACTTCGCATGGTTTCACAGTTGGAAGATTGGCCTCTCGGCGTTTGTGATTCAGTCGCGCCACAAGACCCTTCAAGATGTAAAGCGTCGACAGCCCTCACATCCCGCCGCCATCGAGCGACAGCAAGCTGAGACCGGTCTTATTGAGGGGATTTGACCCTCCACCTTGCTGTGTAGCCAGCGATTGCTTCATCGCTATATCTGCCCACGAGGTGTAGCTTGTTCTTTGGGAAGTAGAAGAGGGTCAAGCGAGGCGCTGAAGGAGCTGATCTCTGCATTCTCGCACGTGATATACTGCAGTCATGTTTATCGTACCCCGCACTGCACCAAAACCAGATATTTACACCCATTCAGTACATTTCGCTGAGAAATCCGAGTATTTTCATTCATGTCTTATAGTTCGACAGTTCTCAAATAGAAACGAAGGTGAGCTAAGCCTTTACAACAACAGACTATCTGTGAAGACAGATCACAATCTCATGAAGAAAGAGAATTGCTTTCTGTAATACCAGACCTCTTAACGTACCGTATTCATTTTCCTATTAAATCTGTTTGACATCATTACCCTCCACCGCCCCTCCCCACCCACGACAGCTTGTTTTCCGCTCCGAACTGCCTAGTCGCGCGTACGCCCATAGACTGCACGCTGCGTATCCTTCCTTGAACAAGGCGAGCCACACAAAATGGACAAGAAAGAATCGTACATGTTGCAACGGGATGAAGAAGAGTCGAGACGCCTCAACGCGCAATCCAAGTTCCTCCGGGCGCTTTTCCACGGCCATCTCGTCCATCCTTCGATACCTCGACACGAGCTTCGCGCGGTTGCGGATGTGGGCACCGGGACAGGCGTCTGGTTGGAAGAAGTACGGCAGGAGCTCGATGCCACCTCGGGCGGGCAAACCGTCCAACTCACCGGGTTTGATGTGTCGGGAGACCAATTCCCTCGCCAGACACGCCCAGGCGTGGAATTCCGGGTCCATGACGCCGTGCAACCCTTTCCGATCGAGTACCACGACCGATTCGACCTGGTTCATCTCCGCTTCTTGAGCTACGGCATTCAAGCGGATCGGCTGGAGAGCTTTGTCGATTCTGTGTTGCAGATACTTCGTTAGTATGGACTTGTTTTGGATCAGGGATTCACTCGGTGCTGACCCACGGCCCTAGGACCTGGAGGGTATCTTGAATGGCAGGAGATTGATGGTATCGATGCCTGGACAATCCCGGAGACGTCGAGAGCAAAGCAAATGATATCCTGGCTGGTGTCGGAGAGGATTGCTAGAGGACTGACCCCAGCGTAAGACCTTGTCACGCCTATAACTTCATCACTAAGCAAGCTTTCCATGTGTGCCAGTATCACGGCCCCCCTCGTCAAAACACTTCTATCCCGCTCGACGTCGGCTGAACCAGGCGTCATTAACCCCATGTGCTGGACTGAGGATCTACTACGTATATATCACCTGGAAACGCTCTCCACCTACAAGCATCCGTCGCCAGAGGTCAAGTCAAGGAAGAATCAATGGACCTTCAACGTTTTGGTGCAATTACTCCAAAGCGGCGCAGCCAGAAGACTTGCTTTGGCAGAAGAGCCGCCAGTACCGCCGTCCGATGCGAGTCGGCTTGTGGTCGAGGTTGCGGAAATCAATCAGCTTGTTGAGGCGATTAAGAACGGGGAGGATCCTGCGACCGGCGAAATCGAGGTTGCGGTAACCTGGATTGTGGCAAGGAAAGCAATGCTGTATGGCAAAGAAGGACCATGGATGTCGGCATGGCACAGGCCGTAGCACGCTAGCAGTGAATATCAGATGATAGACCAAGTCAACGACATCTGCGCCGAGAGGCTTTTAATCTAGCGACAGTCTTGCTTGAATCAATATATACATTGGCCCACTCGCGGAACCTATCGTTACCCAAACGCTCAAATATCCACTGTTTGATGACCTTGCTCCTTGCTATCGTCCCTTTGAACCGTCAACGTCGTCGTTCGTAAGATATGGGATGTGCTATGTTGGTCCCAATCATGCGGCGCCGTACCGGCGGTCGCGCTATTCCCCAGATACTGCAGGTCCGCTCTCGCCATCTGTCGCAACTCGGTGCCTTCATCCTGAGTGTGCAGCTTCGAGAGCTTGGTCTTGAAACTGTGGTACTTCAACGCCGTCTTCGTCTCTTTGGAGTTCTTGGAGCCATGCTCGGGGCTGAAGCCGAACCCGGGGACGTTCTGCCGGCGCATGTCGCCCACTTGGATGAATCCGGTTTCCAGGCTGTCGAGGAAGGGCTTGAGGTAGACCATGCAGGAGGTGAGGATGCTGAGACACTGGATGACTTGCGTGCAAATCGTCACGGGCCAGATATCAAAGGTTATATCGCTTGAGGTCGTGGTTCGATGCAGGTAGACAAGCTGGCAGATGACCGCGATGACAACACTGCGGCTGGATCAGCAAGCTTTCCGGACAGAGGGGGGGGGGACAATTATCACCATAGACGCGCGGAGAAAAACAGCATCAGGACGCCTTTCTTTCCTTTATCACTTTGCAGCCGCGCCACAACCACCAAAGGCAGACCAACCAAGAACACATCGGTTGCGATGTTGATGACCGCTACATAATCGGCCCAAGAAGTCTGTCTCAGAAAGCATCAGAAGTATCCGACGTCAAGGCCGAGAGCTGCACTCACACGGCTGAAACACGTGTTATTGATATAATCCCAGGGTCTGGGCAAACGGCATTGAAAGGCGGCGGATAATATCGCCGTGGTGGCCCACAACGCCACTACCAAGCCGATGAGCAGACTCACTTTGCGATAAAGTGCCAACGGGGTGAGATTTCGCAGGTAGGCAACCAGGGACAATTTGGCGAAACAGACACTCGCCAGGAAGAGGAACGTGGCCGCATATTGCGCCTTTGATCAGTCAGCTTGCAAACGACCCACGAAAGCGTCACGACTGACCTTGAGGAGAGAGGATAATTGCAAAGGATCTAGAGAATTGAGACGCTTCCCCAAGCCGTTTGAAGCCGCGAGGGAAATCGTGATGGATTGAGCAAAGGCGAAGAACTTGGGAGGGTCAGCCAAGGTCCCCGTCTCAACCGCCCACACCGCCTGGGAAATCCCATACTAAGCTGATACAGATAAAGTAGTCGTCCAGGTCAAACCTGCGCAGGATATACCGTTTGATCGTGAGCCGCACGAGCACCGTGAGGATACAGACAACCAAACAGAACCAAATGAGCGTTTCCACCACGGGGCTCACGTTGTCCTTGGTCACGGCAACGCGACCGCGAGCCATCGCCAAGGGAGGGGGGGGTTCAAGACAGCGCGGTGTGAAGTATTAATTATCAAGTGTTCGAGCGCAGATCAGGAGTCAGCAACAATGTCAGGCGCAGCATTGTAGAAACTCAAGATGAGGTTGTGTGCACCGCAGCGCAATGTGGGATGTGAAAATTACTGAAGACTACCCATCATCCCAACTAACAAATGGCGATCGTGCCTAGGTACCAACAGAGCGCGCCACCAAACCGATCAGCGAAACGATTAGGTATTCGAGTAATATTAAATAGTTGAATAAATCCGGTGTATTCCGTACCACATGCGTACCACAGTAAATGTCAGTCAGCAGCCGAGCCGAGCGGAAACAAGATGCAGTTCTGGGTCGTTCGGACCCGCCACAGACCAATCAATCGAACATTCTATTCGTTGCGTGTGTGTTGGATGACGGATGACGGAAGATGGGAAATGGAATATTCCGAAGCCACGCGATGCTACCCTGCCGCACTGGCACTTGCAGGCATCCCCCTGCCTTCCACTCGGGTAACGCAAAAAGCCCAATCGCACAATTCAAATCCCACCCCCAGCAAAGAAGGTGAGAAGCTACTGTGTGTGGGCGCTGCGTCCGAGCACGTTCCAGTAGTCCAACCGATGCAATCATCGAGTGGGAATCGAATCTCGCGGTCCCGCCTTTTTTTCGTAACCGGCGTGCCTGGCCATTCAACGATCTGACTGGGTGCGGAACAAGGAGAATATCCGGTAGCTTAAGGCATCAAACGCCAGTCGAGGACCCTGATTAGCTTCCTTCCCAGGCTGTTCTAGAACTTGCGGCAGTTTCATGTTTTAGAATACGTTGGTGCTTGGGTATGTTACGGCCAACCGTACACGGTAAACGATGTCCAGCATCTCGGTATGTTAATATCCCCTGGATTGATTATCTTCAAAGCGTTCTATTCAGACTATCTAATCTCTCGTGTCCTTGGCTCGACGATCCCCTAGTGGTGGGATTTTATACTTCCGTAATTAGGAGTCGTAATCTCTTCGTTCCGGAGCTGCAGAGCATCACATACTAGAGGTAGCGTCAGGGCGTGGACTCGAGTTTTAAGATGAGAAGGATGATGCGGATGGAACCGCAGAAGGCGACGATTGGAAGGATTCCTCGGAGCGGCTCAACCGCCCCGCATCTAGGCTAGTGTACATATCCCGGTTTTTGCGAAGATTCCAATGTTACATGGGTTCCGGACACTTTTCTGGGACCACGTGGAGTTGGGACAGAGTTGAATCCATACTTCGGCATATCGAAGTGCTAAACGGCCATCAAGATTCTATTTGGGTTGTTCGGGAACTCTGGCTACTTCTCCAACTGCATGCTCAGGTCCCAAACAAGATGGGGAAGGTCAAGAAAAGTCATTGTCAGCTCTCACGTGGAGATACAGCCTTCTTCTGCGCATCTTTGGTGGCCGAGGATGGCGTGCAGCGAGTGATATTGCACAGCATGCACTTTCGAGAGTCCTTCGAAAATGAGGATGAGTTGACCTCCAACACAGGCCTCGATCTCATGTCCCGAGGCAGACGTTGAACAGCTCCTCTGAGGTGAATGGCAAGGCTTTGGGATCCAAGGCAGATACCGAACCAGTACAGTCTCGCAAGCAGCAAGTCCAGAGGCGTCTTTCATCGAACCGGTCTCATCAGCATTGCTGGGATGGCGGGGACCTGGACTACACACGATTACGGCGAACGGTTCAAGGAACGCGGAAATTCGTGATCTTGGCATCATTGTAAATCATTACAGTTTGAATATCGAGCTGTGTTTCAAGTAAAGCTATGCTAATTCAAGAATGAGTAGTAGGCGTCAATGAACAGAACGCATAATTTCGAAGCCATTGACACACTTGCGATGTTGCAAGAGAAGATGGGCAGACCTGCTGAGAAGGTGAGTAGACAGGTTCGGGGATGACAGTGTCCAGATGAATCAGTCGTACATTTCAAGCGCATTAGATGTAAGTATCCCCGAAGGCCCGAAGGGTCTGCTAGAGCGTGAGGGAAGTTGAAAGGCTCGCAAATCTGTTGTCCTGCGTTGCCTGCTGTCCTTGAAATATCTGCTGTGATATCTCGGAGATCATTCAGTTGATACCCGTACAATCGATTTCTGTAAGTTTGATGCCAAAATGCTTGCGCAGGAGTTCCACTCTTTCTCTCTCACTTTGGCATTCCACTTCTAGGTCGACAATGCCATGGATTCTCCTTCGCAGTGTCTTCTCGAAAAGCGTTATATCTCCCACAACCTCCATCCTCTGAGCATCCAAAACCATCCGCCCCACAAACACTTGCTGCGTAAACCAGCTCCGGGGGCTGGCATTAATATACCAATTCATCATTTCAAAGTCCACGGGCAAGAACTCAATCTCACTAAACGCATACGTTGGCTTCCACTGGCTGCGTTCATGATTGCGCACCTCAAGTCGCCAGAGCGCGTTTGAGGCGTGTGATGTTGTATGCTCCGGAATGCAGCCGTGCAGCATGCGAACCACGCGTGGAGAGATGGAGAAGGCTGAGGCACCTGAGATCAGTGGCAGAGGCACAATGGGGCCGCGAGCGCCCATGCCCACGTCGACGAGGTAGCGCTGTGAGGATAATGTGACAAGGTTAATCATATGATCCCTTATATAGAAAGAAGTCAGGAATTAGTCGGTAAATGCGGACGAAGAGATCCTGCAGAATTTTGTACAACCGGATCCATTGCTGGCAAGTTACGCACAATTTGCCGAAGGCATACAGACGACAAGCAAGTAGAAAACTTACCAGCCATTGTAGCTTGGGCCCTTATAGCCTGGAAGCCTTGCCACGTCCTGGCACGCAGTATTGACTCTGCCAGCCGCGCTCATGACCTCGAAGCCCAAGCTTCTTAGCACGGTGCCAAACATGCAATTGATCTGCAGGCAATGCCCACCCCGGCCTGCACCATGTTCTACAATATGTTTATAGATCTCCTGCACATCCAACGATATGTCATTCAGCCTCACGTCGCGCTGCGGAGGAAAGTGGAGCGCCAAATTCTCAAAGGGGATGGCGGCTAGGTGATGTCGCATGAGCGCGGCTAGAAAGGGTAGCCCATGGGCACGGGTGCGTGCGAGCGCAGGCTCTGCCAGTAACGGAGACGAGAGATTGGCGGAAGGAAGCTCGATGAGGGAGAAGTAGGCATAGAGTTGGTCATTGGAATAGTGGGGGCGGGCCGAGCGCGAGTGCGCGATCTCAGGAGAGTCTAGAGGTAGGTCAGCCATCGCGCAAGATATGTATAGCAAGATATGTATAGCACTCGTAGGGGTTGTGATTGTAGGGAGAGCAAGACGTAAAGTTGGATCTCAGGCTCAGAGCGTCATGGTTCTACGGAGATGGTACCTTAGACCGGGGCCTACGTATGAAACGCTAAGAGATAGCGGTAAGATACCTCGTATCAAAACACGTCTCCGTCCACGGTTCGGTTTCAGAAAGAGACGGACAGCGTTAATGCATGTGCAAGCAGCCACCATGCGGCTTGGTTGAGCTACTGCGGAGAAGAGGCGTGCCCTCGCACCCCCATGCTGCTGCTTACATGGGTCTCTGGCGATCTTGGGGTAAGGGGAATGACTTGCCCTTTCTTTGCGATCCTCACCTCTTGTCCGGAAAGCTCTCCTTCTCTTTATCTTGCCCATCTTTTCTTTCTTCATGGCAATGGACCAATCCGTCTCGAATATGGATGGGAAGCATATGAACGGGGTAGAGCTAAGGGCCATGGACGCAAAGCAGAACAATGACGACGAGGATATGGCCCGGCTGGGCAAGAATCCTGTCCTCAAGGTCTGGAGCTTAGCAAGCTTCTTTCCATTGAGAATCCTTATGCTGACACTGGTGGCAGCGCAATTTTGGGTTCATGTCCATATTGGGCTTCAGCTGTACGGTCGTTATCACATGGGAAGCTTTCTTGATGTGCGCAATCTCTCAAAAGCTTCTTCTCCATACCGCAGTGCTAATCTAGCCAAGAGTCTTCGCGCAAGGCTTCGCAAAGTAGGCATCCCAGACCACCTACAAACTTTCCGGGTGCTGACTGAAGCTGCAGCGGCGGTCCAGCGGGCGTCGTTTACGGCTACATCTTTGTCTGGATTGGGACGCTCTCAGTTTTCATGACACTTGCAGAAGCGTGCTCGATGTGAGTGGTGGTAGTTCCCAGAAGGATACGAGCAAAGTAGATTCCTGACAGGCCTACAGGGCACCAACATCTGGAGGACAGTATCACTGGGTTTCCATGCTTGCGCCCCTGAAGTATCAAAAATTCCTGAGTTACATTACGGGCAAGCGCCCCCCCCCTTCCCTCCCTATCGCATAGAGGCATAATTTTAGTATGGCAAGAAGAGAGCTCGTAGACTAACGTCTGAGACATAGGTTGGTTGACTGTCCTTGGCTGGCAGGCTTTTGTCGCTTCCGTTGGATTCTTGAACGGGACAATGGCACAGGGTCTGATTATCCTTACTGACCCACAATATGAACCCAAACCTTGGCACAGCGTCATGCTCTTCTGGGGAGTCATCCTCTGTGGCGTGTTGGTCAATACCTTCATTAGCAGCTGGCTTCCTAAACTCGAAGGAATGATCCTCATTCTCCACATCCTTGGCTTCTTTGCCATTTTACTTCCTTTGGTCATCCTCGGCCCTCACGCACCACCCTCTCAAGTCTTTCAATTGTTTATAAACAGCGGAAAGTGGCCCACGAAAGAACTTTCCTGGTTCGTTGGGCTGCTAGGCAACGTTTACGCCTTCTTTGGTGCCGACGGAGCCATCCACATGTCCGAAGAGATTCAGAATGCTGCAACCGTGGTTCCGAAGGCAATTGTGTTCAGTATAGTCTTGAACGGGGTGATGGGCTTCGGGATGGCACTAGCACTACTATTTTGCATCGGAGACATCGACGCAGCCCTGCATACAAAAACTCATTTCCCCTTTATAGAAATTTTCTATCAGGCGGTTGGGAGCATCACGGGCGCTGCGCTGATGACTTCGATTATTATTACGCTGTCTCTCTGCGCCACGGTCGGCATTGTTGCCTCTGCCTCTCGGCAACTCTGGGCATTCTCGCGCGACAGAGCGGTCCCTGGCTGGGGGTATATACAGCGCGTCAACTCCAAATCCGCGATTCCTGTGCTCGCAGTCTCTCTAACCGTTGTGACTGCCTGCCTCCTCGCTCTGATTGTGCTCGGCTCGTCCACAGCATTCAACGATATCGTTTCTCTATCCGTTGTGGGCCTTTTTGGCTCCTACTTCCTCGTTGCTGTGCTCCTGCTCTGGCGGCGTCTACGTGGCGACATCAAGCTCTACCCTAGTTCCGAAAATTTACTCACCAATCTTCCTGGTGCGGAGCTCGTGTGGGGCCCGTGGCGGGTTCCTGGCACTTTCGGCATCGTCACCAACGGCTTCGCTATCGTTTATCTTATTATAATATTCTTCTTCAGTCTTTGGCCGCCTGAAAACCATCCTACGGCGGCGACGATGAATTATAGTAGCCTGATGTTCGGCGGCACAATGCTGTTCAGCGTGTTGTATTACTTTTTCCACGCCAATAAGGTTTACACGGGACCAGTCATTGAGGCCAACCGCTGAGAGATGGCTGAGACGGCTCTTTAGTCTGATCAACAGGTTGTAGTTGACAACATAGACAGGAAAAAGGCGAGACTCTAGATTTCTTGCACATTGGCCATATATGTACATGAATCAATTCCCAAAAATACAATAATCAAACAACGGAACTAAGTCTTCGCGTAATTCTAGGCGATTAGATGTCTTTCAAACATTCGTAGGCTCGTATCGTAGCCTTGCTGCAAGTTTATGTCTGCTGCCTTACGGAAGCAGAAAATCCTTAAAGGCGGAAACCTGAAGACACAGTGGGTCAAGTGATCTCGACAGGGCTTCGAGGGAGCCCCTGTGATTCCGGTTGATCATGAGTCCGAGAGATCATCATGATTTGCCTGTAAATAACATGTCGAGAGTGCACGCTTCTCTGCGCCGACGCAGACAAAGAAGATCATACTGGCAGAGCTCGTTGCACAGGAAGTAGTGAACGCTACATTACTCACTGAGCCATTTTAAGCGTATGTGGAAGCGATTAATGAAGAATGTGGTCAATAGAAAGGGTAGGTTTAATAGAAACCCCCACTAGCACGTTGGTTGATTGCTCACTACTAAGCGAGGAACGAGCTTAGTGGGGGCTACGAATATGCTACAGCAACGACATATTCAATAAGCTGACGGAAACGATGGCGTCAACGCTTTACATATAAAATCATGACTCTCTATCGTACTCCAGAGGAAGTTAACAACCTTTACAGCGACAACCCGCCCGCTGATCCTCCACCATACTCTGGACCTACGCCAGGACAATTCACATCCTCTGCTGGTCCATAGACAGACCGGTAGGATGAAGGCGGGACGGCGAAGGGCTAGAGGTAGACAGAGAAAGCAGAAGAGAGGTTGCGGAGAAGACTATAAGTACCTAGGCCAATCAAATAAAGACGTACCAATACCTCACCTTCACCCCTTTCAATCCACCCCCTGCTTCTATAGCCTTCTATATCTTGCGGAGTATCCCTCCGTCTGCGCTTCTCGCTTTGGGCCGTGGTCTCGTCTATCGTGGAACCATCATCTATAAGTTTCTTTCTGCCTTCACGCGCGGAACGTCTCTATGAGTTGCCGCCCTTTGAAATAGCTACCCGTACGGCCTATACTCGTACTAGGTTCGTTGGCTGCTCGAGCAAGTCTGTTACCAATGGAAAGCAACGCAGTTTTCAGCTATTGCTGACTCAGAACTTATTGGTTATTGCGATCGTATAATAGGTTAATTACTAATTAATTTGACTAACTAAATAATAGCTATTTACACAATTTAATATATGCGCTGGGAAAGTCAATGGGGAAGTCAACGGGGAAGTTAATGGGTAAACTAATGAGGTAGAGAGTCATGAAGGCTGTTCGATAGGAAGCCATGTAGGATGTTCGGTAGAGAGTCATGTAGAATGTTCGGTAGGGAGTCATGTAGAATGTTCGATAGAGAGTCACGTAGAATGTACGGTAGAGCTCATATTTGATGCTCGGTAGGGATCAAATTTGATTCTTGATTGCGAAGCAATTCGAAGCTTGATAGGGAGTCATGTAGAGAGTCATGTAGAGAGTCATGTAGAGAGTCATGTAGAAATCATAAAGGCTGTTCGATAGAGTCATATTTGATGCTCGATAGGGAACAAATTTGATTCTTGAATGGTGAGTAGAATGGTGAATAGAGTGGTGAGTAGGGTGGTGAGTAGGATGGTCAGTAGGATGATCAGTCGGAAGGTCGGTAGAAAGGTCAGTAGATAGCTCAGTAGAAAGCTCGATCGGAAGGTCAGTGAAAAGCTCGATGGAAAGCTCGATGGAAAGCTCAGTAGAAAGCTCAGTCGAAAGCTCGATGAGAAGCTCAGTAGAAAGCTCAGTAGAAAGCTCAGTCGAAAGCTCGATGAGAAGCTCAGTAGAAAGCTCAGTCGATAGCTCAGTAGAAAGCTCAGTCGAAAGCTCGATGAAAAGCTCAGTAGAAAGCTCAGTAGTAGAAAGCTCAGTAGAAAGCTCAGTAGAAAGATCAGTAGAAAGCTCGATCGAAAGATCAGTAGAAAGCTCGATCGAAAGATCAGTAGAAAGATCAGTAGAAAGATCAGTAGAAAGGTCAGTAGAAAGCTTGATCGAAAGATCAGTAGAAAGATCAGTAGAAAGCTCGATCGAAAGATCAGTAGAAAGATCAGTAGAAAGATCAGTAGAAAGATCAGTAGAAAGCTCAGTAGAAAGCTCAGCAGAAAGATCAGTAGAAAGTTCGATATCGAGTCATGAAGAGTGCGTTCTATTGAGTCAGTTAGCATTATTTCATACGAAATAGAAAGTAGAAACTTGTCACGAACTGAGGGCTGAATGAAACCAGAATGAAATTCTAATAACTAGATTTTAGATACAAGATGTTGCACGAAGAAGAAAGAAAAGAAAGAGATCATTCAAAGATTCTTATACCTCATGAACGCTGGGTATCATCCGTATCGAGAGACTTTCATAACATCACTGATAATCTCACGTCTATCATCATCTATAATATTGTTCAACATCATCTAAGTGATTTAACATCTCTTTTTCCAACATTTTTCGAGTAACACATGCTAAAATCGTGACAATAAATCTTTCTTTTTGAAGTCGAAGCTTCTGCGAGACTTTTAATTCTCTGACTCATATTCAGAGTCGCTGCTTTCTTGCACGTAAGCGATTCATGAATTCTTATTCGAACGATCGAAATTTCGAGCGTGATAGACGTTCATGACTTCGATGACATTCATCACATTCGCAAACTTTACTCAACTGTTTTCTTCTATCTCAGTTCATTTAATTAAATACTCTAGCTGAGAGTTCTTTACTCGAGAGTTCAATATTTCGTTCATCTCTCAGCTAAGCACTTCTTCGACGAAGACTATCGAAAACGACGCGAGAGATATTTGTTCTGATAAGAGATCGTTGATCGCAGAATGAAGCAGATAAGTATGAAAGACGTCGAAACAGAATCAGTCATCGAGCAACTCTAGCTGATAAGAATGAGAACTAACAATTTTGATGATTCTGAAAGATTTCTCGAATTTATTAGATAACTTCTTGCTGAGTCGATGAATCATCAGATTGCGAGCATCTAATCAAATCATATCATTAATTGCATACTTGAGAGCGTGTTGTCGATGAACATTAGCGAATTGTTTCTGATATGCTTGAGCTAAGATCATTTGTTCTCGCAGAATTTCATTGATTCGATTCATTTTCTGAACAAACAGATCGACATGTATTCATTTCGAATGTTCAATAACGTTCTTCTGAGTCTTCTTTGATTTCAATCTCATTCGAGAATGCTGTTCGAAGTTAGCTAGAAACGACGTGCACTGAGTGCTTTCGAAGAAGTGATTGTTGATGACAAATTCAGCTGATGACAGTCATGCAGCTCAGTCGTTCTGCATAAAGAACACGAAGACTCGAAGATATTG
>JAABUO010001665.1_pt1 | contig 28327 bp, 41 predicted proteins | sample 5559291 | NCBI WGS metagenome assembly JAABUO01 (sample SAMN10711878, study PRJNA513372) | rock metagenome | isolation source: Antarctica rocks | place: Antarctica: Victoria Land, Finger Mt sud | reverse complement strand
GTCCTCACCATCAGGGAGAACGCCCGCACTCAGGTATGGTCACATCGCATCATTAGGGTTCAGATTTAGGGTTAATTGGCTTGTGCCCATCCTTCATTTGGGCCCAACCCATGTATGATCAATGAGTTCAGTCACATATTAGTCAGGCAGTTTGTACCACATCCCACCTTGCATTTGATTGCTGCATTGCGGTGACCACCCCTGTGGTTGCATCATGGCTTGACTGTTACAGACTTGTAATCTGACACACTTCAGCTAAATCGGAATGGGCTCAGCCAACAATATATTCACAGGCACATTGCTGATGGTCATGTCACAGTCTCTGCATGCTGTCAGCCTTCAGCGGTCCATACACTGCTTGTCAGCATCAGGTGTTCGGCATGAACTGCTTCAGGATTTGACGTGTTTTCTGTGCACAGGGCTTTCCTGACTACTTTGCCCTGGTGGGCGTTGCTAACATGAGCAAGAGCTGGGTCAGGAACGACAGCCTTGAGGACAGGTACGCTCACCATGCTATGGTTTTTCCCAAAACCAGTCTAAGCTACGAATGTTGAGATATCGTGGCCATGTTTCACAAGCCGTAAATGTGGATACTAATTCTATGTGGGTTGAAAACCTTAACAAACCATCTATCTGAGCTTCTGAGGTCAATCTTGCTATAAGATCTAGCAGATGGGCAGTGCACAGTGCATCATGGATCATCAGACACAACAGTTTTTGGCCTGCAATCAATGTTGCGGCTACCAGCATCTGGGTAATGCAGTCTGGCTCATGTCAGCTGCTGTTCTCACAGCTCAAGAGCACAGATAAGCAATTGCATGCGCATCATCCATGTAAGCTGTGAGAGACACCACAGGTGGGTAATGCAGCTTGTCCTGTGGTAACTTCTGCTCTTACGTTGCAAAGCGTGCTCAGCTGTCAACCCTTCTCTATCAGCAGGTGGGCAGTGCATGTGGCTTTTGTTACAGGTCTGTGCTCCCTTCTATGAGAATTTATAGATTTCTGTTGAGTATCTTCTGACTATTGCAATAGTTTTTGAAAAAATTGTAGCCTCTGCCCTGGACGGCTGCCTGTCAGTTATTGCTACCACATTCTGTGGCCTGGAACACATTTACGGATGGTACAGCAGGTGTCAAAGAAACAGAGAGTGCAGTATGTGCCATGGTGGCTTCTGCTTTGGGACGCAGTTGCTGCTGACAGCCAGAGCACTTTGTGTCCTAGAACACATGTGTGATTACCGCTGCAGATGGGAAATACCAGCAGATGGGAAATACCAGCAGATGGGAAATGCAGCGTGTCTCATGGTGGCTTCTACTTTGGGGAGGTGCCTGTCAGTTGTAGGTCAAAGCTACAGCAATTTGTAGCCTGGAACACATTTGTGGATGGTGGTGCAGGTACCAGCAGGTGGGGAATGCAGTGTGTCCCATGGTGGCTTCTGCCTTGGGGAGGTGCCTAGCCCTTGCAGCCCTAGGAGAAGGCCCCACCTCTGTGGATGAGGCAGTTGTGGCAGTGCCAGACCTGGAGTACCTTCGGGTAAGTGGCAGGTTTTAGTCACATCAGACATACACTTGTATTTACTTGTTTTGGACTTGTTGACCCCTCCCCAATCGCAAAGCAGACATACTTCATCACCCCTGTCCAAAAATGAAGCAGAAACACTTCAGCACCCTGACAATCCAAAGACAAAAACAAACACGCAGCAGACTTGTGTTCAGACATGAGTGGCCCCAAAGATCAGTGCTGACAATACTCATTGCAGTGTCACCTGGTCAGAAAAGGTGAAAACAAAGACAGAATGCTGCCTACTCTTCTTTGCTGTCTGGACCAAGCAGCCTTGCCAGTGGCACGTCAGTGTGTGTGCATGTGTGCCAAACAACAATGTTTGGCATGCACTTGACCATGCCTGCGATGCTGATTTGCTTGTGCAAAGTAAGTCTGGGATCATGCACCCCAGGGGTAAGCTAGCCATATTGCAGTGAATATCAGCTAACAAGCTGGTGTTTTTGCACATGAGAGGATTGCACTGACTTTCTGGCAGGCAAATGCAGCTCGTGCTTCTCCTTGCCTGGCAGAAGCATATGACATTGCAGTTAACTTTGTTTGTTCTGTCTGCAAAGCTGCTTGTCTTTGTGTGTCTGGAACAAGATTCAGTTGTCTTGTGCATGCAGGTCATTGCAGAGGCTAGGAACCTGGGCTTGCGGTTCTACTGTGAGCAGCAGAGAGTGGACCCTTCAGCAGCTGTTGCTGGTGGGGGGAGTGCTGATGATGATGAAGAAGATGAGAACGAGGAAGAAGAGGTAGAGGATGATGAGAGTGCTGGCAGCTGATTGAATTGCTGCTGGCAGCTGGATGTAACGGTGGCATCGCACTGCATTTTGGCGTTCTGCTATACAACAATGACCGTAAATAGTTTGTATGACAAGTCTCGTATATGTGTAGCATTCAGGGACAGAAAAGCTTGATCTTTGTTGATCCAATCACTGATACCTGGACTGACATGCGTGTGTTATGAAGCCAATACACCAGCCAGTGAACTGGTGGAAAAGGTAATGACATCATGAGTTATTGTGCTACTGTCAGCAGAACCACAAGCTTGGGTAAGCGTTCGCAGATAGCCCCTTGACAGTTGACCGGTCTCAAGCTTTGACGTTGGCAAACGCCTGGCAATCTCAAGTTACATTGTGATAACCCACAAAGTTAAGAGACAGACAGTCCGAGTCAGGTGAGCTTCCTATCATGCTGACTGATCTTGAGTTGGAAGTATGGGTGCTGATGATGGTCAACCAAACATTGCAGGGTGGAGTATGCTAGATTTCACACTTCATGAAGATTTCTGGCACAGAGGTCAAGCTTGTGCAGACTACAAAACTTTGTTTCAAGTGCAAGCACCTGCTTTAGTCATAATGATGCAGTGTTTCACACAGCCCAAAGTGCTAATCCTGGAACCTTCCCTGTGTCACACTGATGTTTTAGATACATGTTGTAACCGTATGTACAGCATGTTGAAGCATGCCCATCACAATCAACAGCATGAGCTGAACACTCAGAAGACTGCATCAAAAGCATCATCCAACAGACCTTCAAGGTGGTGGAAGGTGGCAATTTCGTTTGCTGACCAGACAAGATGAAAGCAGAAAGGCCAAAACACTGATAGGCCACAGTTATCAGCATGTCATGGCAACATGTTGCTTGTGTAATGCTTGTCAAGCATACAACAGAACGCAAGCAACACACAGCAAGCTTTAAAATCATACAAAAGTGCCTGCGCACAAATCCTGGTCAGGGTTTGGCCCTCCCATTGCCCCCTTGAATTTGACTTTCACTTTGACTCAATGCTACCTGCGCCAGCAGCTTTCTTGCTGAGCAAAGGCTCCCTCGTATGTTAGGCTAAATAGAGTTTGAGTATGGCGACGAGTAGCGTTGTTTATGCAATCCTTGTTCGTGCACTAGTCTGAAAGACGTGTGCGGTCGGGGATGCACGCGGAATGCTCTCAACTACAATGCAAATTGGTGTAAGCAGACTGGTCATGACAGCTGTAAGCAGCATTGGCTAGCAACTTCACACAGTTTCTGGTGGGCACGGCAACGTTGATTGACGTTCCAGCGTGGTGCAAATTCGAACCCGTCGGCAGCTGCTGATCTGCGTTGCTGTTGGTATTTCAGCCGTTGCAACTGCTCACACCTGCATAACACCGCTGCATGTCTGGCTCGAGCTGCAGCTGGGAGCGAATCGATTGCATCTCTGAATCTTGCGTGGCCTTCACGAGACTGATGGACGGCCGTCACTTATGTGCGTTGACGATTGTCTTGGGTGTGCTGCTGTTTTCGAACGGTAGGTCACAGCTTTGGACGCCCGTGGTTTCCGTACCATTTCATACTAACTGAAGTTTCTTATGGGCGCATGCATGCCAGGCACACCTGCGGTTGCAACCAATCAGCATAGGCGTTTGTTTTCGCCTATCATAGTGTGGCGCTGCTGCAGGCGTTTGCTCACAAGGATTCAGCGGGAAACCAGTGTGTATCACAACGTCAGGCAGTCCATTGACGGCTGACTGTGTTGCCGCCGCTGAATTTTTGCAAGGCTTGCCAAGCTCTCAGCAGTGTACACGAGAATCGCCTAATGGCACGGGATATTGCACAGTGTTGCAAACCAACGGTACCTGCACCGCTTCAATTTGCGGTCAGGCAGGAAGCGGCATCTCTTGTACAGATGCGGGCACGGCCGTGAGCACCCTTGCCACCATTTGCGCTGATGGAAACCCAGGCAGCACCACTGCATCAGGCACACTGATTCCATTTGGTCACGGCGAACTGCAGATGACAATCAGTCATTCCTGAAATGTAGCTACAAGAGACATTGCCCTCGGGACTACTTTCAACAATAAAGATCCAATGATTCTGAATCAGTGGGGTGTGTAGCTTAGTAAATTCTTCGGGGACAGACAGTCTGAGCCACTCTGAATCTAATAAAATTCCTAAATGTCATCCTGCTGCCTGATCAGGAATTGGAATGATGGATGATGATGTTGGTCAACCAATTATTGCAGGATTTGATAGGACACTTCATGAGCTGACCTGTGGAGTTCTGCAACGTGGTGTGTCAAAAGCACACTCTTAGGCTTGTAGCGCTGAACGCTAAATCAATTGATACAAGCTTGTTCATCAGACTACAGGGAACATTTTAAGCACACAATGTTGGCGGCATCAGTCCAACAGCAAGTCATCTTCACAGTGCACAGCAGGCAGGCATCTCAAAATCGACCAAGCTGGTGCTACAAATTGATTGATACACGTGCGCCTTGCAGTGCCTAGACGGTCCTGGTAATATGGCAAGCTAGCTGCGAGGATGAAGTTCACTGCTTCCCCTCCTTACAACATAACCACTGGACTGGCCCCTAGCCAGTCTGCTGCGAGTTGTTCCTAAGTCAGAGTTGCGCGCCCTTGGACTTGCCTTTGCTAAGGGACTGCTACCATCTGGACTGGGTGATGTAAACCTGCAAGCATGCAAAGGCAGGTGGCGCAAAACCCTCTCCAGAGCACTTTGAGCTGTGCTGCTGACACTTTGCAGCAAGTTTGTGCTTCTGTTCAGCATAAATGAATGGAAAAGACAGGAGACACAACACATGCACACAGAGAGATACATCAGCACTGAGAGTAGCAGTCAGCTGGAGGAGCATTGTATCTGGCTCAGTGCAACAACTGCATGGGGCGGTGTAACAGACTGCAGAATGATTAGGAGTATACTTATTCAACAATGATTACATAATATGTGGGAGGTTATGCAATTGTGCGTTTGCTTGGCCAGATGGGGCCGCACTGCTCGTCAACTATGGCCAAGAATGCTGGGCATGACTTGCATACATTGAGACTCTCTCTTGCATGTTTGAAGTGAAGGGGGTCATACCTGTGACCAGGGCCAAAACCTCCCCTGGATCCGGTCCTTGGGGACCAGGCGTCAATTCTGGGGCTCCCAGCAATCCCCGGCTCGTGAAAGACCGAGTCTGGCACCTTGAGGGGTTTCACCGAGAAGCCACTCCGGCTGCCTCTGCTGCCTGCATGCACTTCACAAAAAAACTGATGATCGGCATCAGGGATATTGAAATGGGCTAATCTGTATTACAAAGCTGACGCAAAGAAAGCCAGACATGCCGCAGAAACACACGTTTGTAACCTTATGTTCTAGGCAATAATATACAAGGCTTGATGGTATGAGTGCATCAACGTGTGGCTAAAAAGTTGTGTAGAAATCTGTTGTTGCACTGCTGAGCACACTTACACTTATCGAAAAGAAATGATTGCCTCTTTTCACACCTTTTGCGTCACTTGCTTTGCAGCTGCTTCACGAAACAAAGCAATGTTACCTGTACTGGTGGCAGACATCTCTGATGTCACGGAATGATCATCCACTCCCCCACCCCCAGTGCTGAAGGGGTGCCATGCCAGCACCCTAGCTGACCCCCGCGGTGACTCAGCCGAGATGATCCTACCTGACTCCTCGTCAAGCGAGATGATCCTCAGCTGTGGTGGGACAGACCCTTGGGACTCAGACTCCTGACTGGATGACGAAGAAGACCGGAAGGATGACTCATTGCCCATCATCGAGCTTGGCGCCGACAAGCCAACACTACTCGAGGCGTCCACGCTGACATGAGTCATGCTGCCGCGCGCATGTGACTTAGACTCAGCAAATGATCCAGCTGCCTCAAATGAAAGACTTGCACCTGCTTCACTGCCGTGCCATTTGGCCCTACTGCTATTCCTGCCTGTGCTTCTGCTGGCAGTCGTGTGAGAAGGGACTGGCGTGCTGTGACGCCCAGAGCGTGAGAATGCATGAGTTGTATTGAAGGCCATACTAGAGGTGGTCTTGCCCATGGTGTTCTGGCTTTCCAGCATGGAGTGGCGAGCAGCATAGCCCATGGAATCTGCCCTGGACACATGTGAAAGGCGGGAGCCATGACCCGGGGGGGCGAAGGCCCTCTGCCCCAGGTGGGCGGTGGGGGTGATAGGCAAGCTGAACATGTGGTCTCCAGCTCCCAATCTACCCCAGGAGATGTTTCCTGCACCAGATTTTATGAATGAACATCTCCTGTATGCATGTTATGCTTGTAGACACCAAAAACAATTTTCAAAAGGTGTTAACAGTAACTAGTTGTTACGGAGAAGGGTCAACGCAGGTCAGCCTAGTGCCTGACGCTGGCATTCCAACATGCAATACTGCTTTGAAGGGTCAGGGCATCAGGCAAGATTTTACTGTACATCATGTGCAGACAAGCTGCTTGAAAGATACACACAGACTAGACTCCAAACCCGAAAGGCTTTCAGCCTGCAGTTTTAGCAAAGCTATGCACATACACAATTGATGAACAGCATAAATGGTTATACAGTATTGCATGCATGGGGTTTACAACAACCAACAAACAAGAAGCAGCCTGCTGCTATGTTGCCATTACATAAAGCAATACCTGAAGGGGATGGTGCCCTGTTGGTAGACCCCTGCTGCCAATGGATCCCTACCCCAGGACTCACCCCACCTTCAGCCCCTGCTTGGCCCCCTCTCAGCGGCGACGTCAGCGGTGAAGCAAGAGGAGTCACAAAACTTCCGTCAGACATAGAGACAGACACTGGGTGGCTAGTGAGACCATCAAGAGGTGTTGCAGTGGGCGAGGGCAGGGCAAAGGCTGGGTTGGGCGGAGCAGCCCTGGGGCTGTGACTGGCAAACATGGTTCCGGAGCCGCCGAAACCAGCAATGCTGAACTCCTGAAGGTGACTCAGCTGCGTTGCTGACACACTGCGCCTGTGCACAGGTAAGAATGCATAGTCAGGCGCAAGGAATCAGATGACAACACATGAGCAGTACAGCAAGACGCCTCTGTTTCAATGGGCCCGGCAGGTTGATATGCAGAAGCGATACATTTTTGAGGGCTCTGAGCGCATGTGAGCTGGCTGCTGTGGGTGGGAACTAGGCTTTTGGTGGCAGTGGATGATACCAGAAAGCTCTGGTGGAGCAGGATTGCTGGTGATCTAGACCGGGCACAGTCGTGCACTGTCTCAGCAACACCGTGGACTCACAATTCCATCAGCAGCCTTCACACTTTGAATGGCATAAGAGGCAACAGGACAGTTGTGATACCTGCAATCAGCCTGAAGGTGCCCATGGCAGCCAAAAAAACAATTACAAAGGGGCGTTCTGGCCCTGGATGTGTGAAAAGCACATCTGATGCTCAACTAAATGCGGCAGCACTAACCGCTCAGTAGCAATCAAACCAAAATGTATGACAACTGTCAAAATCAGTGCCAAAACCTGCAAAAGACAACATAGCTAAGCAGACGTGCATGACTGGACTTTGGCAACGCCAACTTCCTAATTCTTCTTTCTACCTACTACGCTTCAGGCTGATACGCTTGCATGATACTGCTATGATGTGTCCATCCAGATGTGTGTGACGCCCCGTTTGTCTGTTGGTGTGTCTGTGGCTGTGCAGCATTGACTGCTGCGGGTGCAGACGTCTTGCTGAAAGGCTCAAGCATGTTAGAAGAAGACGTGCTTGCTATGTTGGATGACGAGGGTCGAAGTGACATAGAGCGTTCAGACGTCTCAGGGATTAGGTCTAATTGATGTCTAGGCATTTGGGTTGCAGATAGACTGGATGAAGCATTGTTCGGCTCGCTGTCCCTCCAACCAGTGAAGCTTGTGTCCCTGTTTGAGAAAGGACTCTCAGGGTTTTGAAGACCGTTCCACGCAAGGTACGAAGGCTGCTGAGATGGCTCTGAATGTTGACTATACCCAGCAATGTATGGATCGGCAGCTGTGGCTTGACTGTCTGCTTGAGTTGACATCTGACTTGGGACCCAGTCCCCAAAACTGGGGGACTGGCCTGGGATTTGACTGGGGGCTGGACCCTGATAGGGTTGAAGGGGTGGAACCCTGTTGGGACTTGAGGTAGGGCTGGGAGCGAATTTGCTAGGGTTCAGCCTCGAGGGCATGGAGGGTATGCCTTCCAAATGCTCACTGGAATGGCTCACGGTCCATAACCTAGCAGGAAAGTGGAAGTTGAAGAGGAGAAGGACTAGGTGTGTTGTGGAGATGCCGAGCATGCTTTTAGATGAGGTTCTGACTTAGAGCCAATGAGAAGTTGACGGCGAGAAAAGGTTTCAGAGACACTAATGACACACCTACTCGCATATACAGGATTGAGGGTCTGTACTTTAGGGTTAATCATTTTGAGGGTTTATATGAACATGATATGTGGTTTGTGGGCAGCATATGAGGTGCGTCTCGGTGTAGTGCTGGGCATGATGTGTGCTGGATCTGGGCTCCCGGATTACGCTTCTTGGCTTCAAATCACACATACTGAAGTCGACTAGGCTGATTGCCATGACATTGGTGGTGCACTATGCTGACTGCCAATACAGAACTTCTGGTCCGCCTGAAACCAGTTGCACTTGGGGGCCGGGAAGGGGGTTAAGGGTAAGCAACTTTTTTGGGGTGCAGGAACCCACCTATGATGGGGCGGCGAGAGTCCAGCACTGGTAGCCGGCTCTGAGTCTGGCGTATGGAGACCGGTGGGCGTGCCACTGTTAGAGGCAATGTTGTAGCGCAGGCCCATCTCTGCCTTGTTGTTCTGCCACCACACCGATGCTGCCGCCTTGTCAAAGTGCTGGCGGTTGAAGCGGATGCGAGTCAGGGAGTTCTGGCCATTGCTGAGCTTTGCAAAAGTCAGAAAGACGCCCTGCATGCCACATCAACATGCTGAAGCATGATGAACCATGAGACTGCGTTGTTGTGCCACACCACTGAGCTTGCTGCATCAACTGAGTGCGGGGCGGTCAAGCAGATGTGACTGGGCAAGTCATGACCACTGTTGTGCTGGGCAAACATGAAGAAACAACTTGCACACCTAGCAGCGTTGGCATGATTGTGAGGACAGCGTCAGCCCAGCATTGACTGACACTAAGGTGAAACTGCTTTATGGGCAAACTCATGATGTGTGTTGCATAGACTTCTGATACATTTACCAGAGATGATAACGAAATGATCGTACATTATCATAGATGACCCCTTGGGAACGCCTGTTACGCATGTGACTCAGTATGGTGCCTTTTCTGCATGATGGAAGATGACCAGTGGCGCTGTGCTGTGCCTTATGTAGTGAGAGGCTCAGACAACAGCACTGTATGATGGCAGATGCACACTGAGGTACCTGGTCCACTTCTTCAGTCCATTCAGGTCCAGAGTCTCCTGCCGTAGCAGTGCCTTGCCCAGAGGAGGCTGTGCGTCTGTGCCCTTTACCCCTTGCCGCACCCCCCTCATTGGACAGGGGCCCCTGGCGGGGTCCAGCTTGGGAGCCACCGCTGCTTTGCCTGCTGCCCATCTGCAGTGGTACTTTGATACAGTCAAGCATGTGTCTATTCCACAGCACTCAACAGTGCAACACGCCCAAAACCTGGCATGCGGCAAACTTACAGCCGCATTAGCTATGTGCTAGGTGAAGCACATTGAGAGAGTGAGGCGCAGACTGGCAAGCAGGAATGCCTTCACCTGGGGATGCAGATGAAGCAGAACTGCAAGTATGCCATGGCCTTCAGACGCACTCAGGTTGTTAGATCAAGCAAGGAGCATGCAGTTGCTGTAATGATCACCACTTTGAGGCTGTTCAATTTCTGGAAGCCGTTTCAGAGTGTGATCAGTACATTTGCACAGGTTCCCAGAATGCATGCCTGCTGCCTTCATGCAGCACCAGTTGCCAGCATTGCCTTGTCTGCCTTCGTACACCAGACAAGGCAATTGACAACTTATTCCCCTGTCTTGTCAAATATCTTTCTTTTATCTATCAAAGAGTTTGTTGTTTTTCTTGGGTTCCGTAAAATGGTAAGAGTAATACCAAAAAATTATATGCAAAAATCACAAACTAATGCATGCAACTGCTGCTCTCCATAGGTGAATTCACATGTAATGCATGGGCTGCAGAAGTGTGCTGACCTGCATGAGGCTCTTGTCCAGATCAGAGGAGCTCTGCTGTGAAGTGCCCCTGTCAGACCTGAAGGGGCTGCCGTTGTTGGAGCCCTCATTATTCGTCACACTGCCCCGCCTCTCTGTCAACAGCTTTGTCTGCACATACCACACCTCTCTGGAGGTGGAATACTCTTTTTCTCTTTTTGCTTTTTTGTGTATATATCAAACGCCTTGTCTGTACACTTGAGGCATACACATACATAAATGCTGAGCAGTGTCGGTAGATGCATTGCGAGCAGGGATTTGGCTTCACAAAACAGGTACCAAGCATACTCCCGGTAGGAATTTGATTGTTCACTTAGGGTCTGGAGTAAATTTCTAGGGTAGGTGGTTGGTGAGGAATTTGATGGGCACAGCTGGCAGACTTTTGATGCTGCTTGCACTAGATCCTCTGCAGAACCACAGAAAGACCTGGAGGGAAGTTGGGACAAATTCCCACAAAGTGGTGTCATGTTCTCTTCATCAACAAAGAAGGTTGCAAATTCCCACAAAGTGGTGTCATGTTCTCTTCATCAACAAAGAAGGTTGCAAATTCCTACAAAGTGGTGTCATGTTCTCTTTATCAACAAAGCAGAGTCACATGGGTGCACACCTGGCGCTTGTCAAAGTCAGCGACTCGCCGGTCCAGCTCAGCCCTCAACTGCCTGAGCTCCCTCCTCTCCCGGTCCAGCTCAGCCTTGTCAGGCTCTGAGGCCATGCTGCTGCCTCGCCGAGTGAAGGCCTTGGAGTCAGGAGAGCCCCTCAGCTCTGGGGCCCTGCAGGCAAACCAGAAAGGCCTTGCTTTTGTCACAAATCACGTTCGGTTTTGCTTCCACGCCAGGATGTCTGAAGAGTCACAAAGGCTTGGTTATGTTGCACATCACATTCACCTGTGCTTTCCTGCCAGCATGTCTGATGAGTCACAAGTGGCTCCACACCCCAGACTGTACAGTATGTATTAAACGAAAAAGACGGGCGTGAGGACCAAACAGGCATGAGCAACCTAGTGACAGCATCAATTCACACCCAGTTGTTATCCTGAGGCCTCAGGGGGGTGTCAAGATAAGCCTCACCCTCATTCTGCAGTCAGACACATACTGCACGCTGTGTCACGTCAGTGGACACAGCATTGGCTAACAGTGTTATGGGTGTGAAGTCAATGCAATGCCAGGTGTCTCGATGTGCCTGTGTCTCCAGCTGCTGGGTTCTGAAGACTACCAGATTTGAGCAGTGATGGGCAATCCCTGATGCACTCAAGCAGAATACATGCATGACTTTCTGCAGGCTGAGACATGTTTCTTCTTCCAAAGGCTCACCACCACTGTCAATGCAGCTGAAGACTGCAGCGCGACAAACAAGCTGCAATGTGCAGTTGCAACATTTGAAAGGTGATCATTGCAGCTGTCCTTGGCTTCAGAGGCCTGTGTCCACTGTGTGACGTGCTGGTCACACAGTGGACAAAGCAAGGCAAAGCGCATAGGACACAACAAGCAGGAAGCACCACAGGCAGGGCAGGGCAGCATTCAAGCCAAGGGGCAAAAGAAGCCGGCCATACAAGCTCTTGTGATGACCTACCTATCAGTATAGCCTCGCAGCTCAGCCGCTTGCTCCCGGCTCATAGTCTCACGCCTCTCGCCCATCTCAGCATAGCTAAGCTGCCCAAAGCTAGGCCGCCGGCCCTCGCTTGACCTCAGATCTTGTGTCCTTGACATAACGCTGCCGCGCCTGTCAGACGGTACTCTGGGCTCGCTGGCAACATCCCTGCCACTGGGGGAGGAAGGGGCTTGCCTGTCCTCTGGTGACAAGGGATAACGTGACTGTTGCCTTGATGGACCTGCACAACAGGAACACAGGCAGGTCGCTGTGATGCATGAGGGCATGTGAGCTTGCCATGCAAATGCCGCTGGTGACATGAACACCACTGGCATTGCACACCTGCACCTTGTATGTGCTTCCATACTAGGACCTTTGGCTGACTCATTTTCACCACTGACAACCACCGCTAACATGTCACGTCTGATGACTCACATCTGAGGACTGAAGGTCTGACGCAGCATAGGGCGTAGCGCCAGACATGAATGACATCCTTGACATAAATGACATCCTTGACACCCTCATACATGGTTTCATACATGGAACAACGATGAACAGGCAGGGATGCAGAGCATATGGTGTGGAGCCAGACATGAACGACATCTTCGTAACATATGGGTCCACACACAGAACGAACAAAGATGAGATGTGCAGAGATGCCAACCTGGACCCACAGGTGAGATGTCATAGACTGGACGGGGGGTGGGGGAGGCAATCTGGTGATGTCCCATTTCCCGCTGAAGCAAGCTTTCCAGTTTCTCGACTTTGCTTTGCAGGCCTGACACCTGGGACTGCCAGTGCCGCTCCCTTGCATCGGCCTCAGCCTGCATGCATGCAAGATGTGTATGGTGAGATGATGCAGTCTCAGTGGCAATAGCAGTGTTTGCTGTGCAGGCATGACACCTGGGGCTTCCACTGCCTCTCCCTTGTATCAGGTCCAGCCTGCATTGATGGGCAATGTGGAGAGTGACCAGTGTGCAGCCTGAAGCAGAACAAAGTTGAAATGCTCTAGGTTTGCTACAGGGTCATGCAAGTATTACTGGTTTCAGGATGTAATTACTGATCAAAGCATCAGATACCACTCTTCATGTATCCAAACTGCTCAGATACTTTGAGCAGGGGCCCTATGTCCTAGCGTGAGTTGAATGTCTGGAGCCCTCACCAACTTGTCTGCCTGTTTTCACCACAATGCACACGACCATCCACACCAGCACATAGGTACCAAACTGCCAGCAATCAGCAGCGAAACATGTTCAGGTGGGTTTTAACTCACCACCAGGTCTTCAATGAGAACCGAATCTTCAACGTACATATCTGGGGCGCTGACAATGCTGCCCATCTCGCTTTCTGCCTGAGAGGCACGGCTCCTTTCGGGTGCCCATCCACCCACATCACTGGAGGCCCTTCCCCCATCCTTGCTGCCCAATGTTTCTGAGCTGTTGGCAGCTTGCAGCCGCAGGCGCTGAGGCACTTTTGAGTCTGCATACCTTTTGCCTGTACATGTAACAATGCCTCCTTAGATGCTTGCTACCGCAACTGCATTCTTCTGATTGGGAACTTGAAGCTCTCAAAATACACTTGCAAGGCACTGTTGCTAAGCATGACCCCATAGGGCTGATTCAAAGAGTTGCCATCACGAATGCACTGCAGAAGACATGGAGGCGCACAGACTGCACTGGTGTTACATACGTGTCATTTTGCATCAATGCACACACACTCTGCATGCCTGCTGCACAACAGCTTCTTGTTGTGCAGATTAAAAAAAATGGCATCCTGCACAGCAGCCGTGAGCATACATAGAATGAGCTCAGCTTTGGTGCACAAAGTAGGACACATATGGAAAGGGTGTGCAGTTCCCAAAAGCTCTTTCAACATACAGAAGGATCATTCTTTTGTGTGGCAAACGCCCGTTTCATTGTGTAGACGGGGAGTGGGATCAGGCGTTTGTACAGGTGAAGATTGGTAAGGTGACTGCAGTCTGGCTTACCTACCTGGCTGACGCAAGAGCAAAGGCTGGCACGGGTTCAAAACAATCAATCAATCAATCAAATCAGGCTTACTTCCTGCAGAAACCCTTATGCCAGGGCCGAATTCACCCCTGTGGTCTGCAGACCGCCTGACAAGGCCATCCTTCTTGGACCTGCGCACCGCAGCTGCAGCTCGGACAAGACCCATCATACTGCCTGTGCTGGTGGACTTGGGGGCATTCCTGCCGTTGCGGCTTGAGCTGACGTGCTCATCTCCTGCTGCCTTGCGAGGCGTCACCGCCAGGTCTGCAAGCGAACATCACTTGTCAATGTTTGTGATACATGCATCCCCCATCAAACCCCAGAACGTTGCCTGTGTTGGTCGGCACTGCGTAAGCACACTAGTTTTTGGTCGGAAAGATGATCAGTGAGGCATATCTAAAAACAGCAGGACCAAATTGCTGCCTGTGCTATTGAAGAAGGACATATTCCTGCCATCACAAATTACGCTCATGTGACCATCACCAGCGGCCTGACTAGACTCCCCTGCCTCTTCTTTAGCAGATCAAATAGAGTTCAAGATGTGCAACAGATCACAAGCCCAGTCAGAAGACAAGCCAATGATGCTGCTGCCTGTGGTAGCAAAGTGGAAAGAATCCAGGCCATTATGGCCTAGATTCATATGCTCACTGCTTGCAGCCTGGCAAGGCATTGCTGGCGTGTTCACAACAGACCAGTCATACATGGTGGCAATGCTTGCTGTGCAAGACAGAGCTTCACTACAGCATCGATGCATAAGAGTCGGACGTAATGTTCCAAAGGGTCTCAGAAAAGGTGTGGCTTGTCAGAACCAGCAATGCCAGTCTTTGTAGACCAGTCAGACTGTGTTGACAGGTGATTGCTCGCTCTCAAATAGACCGTGAGAAACATAGTTGCAAAGATTGGCGTGAACTTGTCCAGTCTGATTTAGACCGCATCCACTCACGGCATTGCTGAACTGCCAACTGCCGCAACAAAACCTCATACAAGGATCTACTGAGGACTGTGTATACCTGACCCTAAGGGAAGACACGTATTGAAAACGAATGAATGGATGAATGAATGAATGGATGAATGGATGGATGGATGGATGGATGGCTGGATGGATGGATGGATGGATGGATGGATGTGTGGGTGGATGGGTGGATGGTAGAAAGCAAAGCAAAGGAAGGTACACGTGATTGAAACAACAGCTTGCAAACTATAAACTGCAATAGGATGCCATATCCAACAAGTGTCATGCCTTGACAATGTTCTCATGCAGTAAGCATACCATTGGAGCCATGGTTCATGAGAGACATGCTGCCTTCTGACACCCTATCCAAGGGAGTGATACCCCCGCTGCCAGCTGTGTTAGGCCCACTGCTGTGCTGGCGGGAATCCGGCACGTCAACTGTGACTGGCTTGCTGAACAGCTGCATGACCTTCTGCTTGTAGCCGCGCTGCTTCTCAGCCTGCTCCTGCTGCATGGAGTCATGGGCACAGACGGCCAAGGTGTGGTAGCCTCCACAAGCCACCTGAAGGACGACACACATCACTCAACAAAGTGTTTCCTCGACCAATGTATCAGCAAGCAACCATCTTGTACGAACGTATACTCGTCTTGGCCTTGCCTCCTTTGCGTTGATAGGAAACGACTGCATCTCCTCAAGTAGATTCATTGTTTCGTGCTTGATTAAAGCCGAGCCTGTGGTTTCAGATCAGGTAGACTTGGTATTATGTTGAATGTCTTGGCATCAAGAGTTACAGCAGCTAGTTGTGGGAGCAGACACGACAGTAGCTCCAGCAGTGAAAGAGCTGCATCTTTGCAGGAAGGACTTGCGCAACCAGTAGCAAAAGCAAACAGCGTCATGCACAAGTGAAAGAGCTGCAGATTTTGAGTAAGGGGACTTGCGCGACCAGTCACAGAAACAAACAGTACCGCTCGGCACAGCTGCTGTCTCGTGGAGCCTGGAAAGGCCACATGGACTGGTTGTGTGTCACAGGGCAAGCTTTGCCTGATAGGGTGTCGCTTGAGCACTTTGTGCTGTGTGACAATGCCCATGCTGCAAGCTGCACATGACTGGGAGCCGCCAAGTGTTCCCTACCAGTTCGGTTTGCAGCTGTGATGCGACTGAAATTCCCCACGTTGTGAAGCTGAAACCGCTTCCTGTGAGTCAAAGCCAGGCAGAGATAGGTTCTGTTCATGCTGCAAGTTGGTGCTGCTAGTGGCAAGAGGTAGGGGGGTGCAGTGGGGTACCTGCAGGACGCGGCGGCCCTTGAGGTCGTCCACTATCTTGGGGACAGAGTTGTCCTGGTAGGTGGCCACCCCCAGCTGACCCTCCCTGCCCCGCCCCCACATGAACAGCCCACTGAACTCGCTGCCCAGCTGGGGCAAGCCGGTCTTCTTGTCGAGGGGACTGGCTTGTGCTGCCACATGCTGCATGCCCACTGAGATACGCTCCACAGCAAATCCCAGCAGAGCACCACCAACCTGCACAGGTCACGCCACAAAAGAGTCTCTTTCTGAGCCACCAGAATGCTTGCTTTTTTGGTCTGAAATACATATATACAATATATATATATTGCTTGGCAAAATAGTTCATTTGCCTGAGAGTGGCACCAAAAGCAATGCATGCCTACTGACATGCTTTCTGCGTAAAGACCCGCAGAGCATTGCCCACCTGGGAAGGGCTTATGTGGCAAGTTGCAGAGACCACATGGTCACTTGTCTTATGCCGTACTGTGTTGCAATGAAGAAGCAAGGGAACAATGTGAAGGGCACAAGATAGTTGTACCACATTGTTTCTTCCCTTCTTGGTTGCAACACAGCAAGACATAAGACAAGTGACCGTATGGTCTTTGCAACTTTGACTAATCAACAGCAGGACAGGATGGAGAGCCACAAGCATAGATGTGAGAGCATGCACAAGGCCAATGACTAATCAACAGCAGGACAGGATGGAGAGCCACAAGCATAGGTGTGAGAGCATGCATAAGGCCAATAGTAGCGAGTTGACTGTAATGGCTGAAAATAGTATCATGGCTGCTGTTTGACCATGATTTGCACCGGAAGGCGTGCTTTTTTTGAATCCCAATCCCAGTCCCTAACATACTGCACGCGTGTTGATGCTTGTTAGCAGTAGCTGCGCCTGACAGAAACCCCACTGCAAACGACTGTCAGGAATGCCCTAAAGTCCATTCCCACATGAGTCCCACTGCAAGTGGCTGTCGGGAAATGAGAAGCAGATCTGATGAGAAGACGAACCAGTTCAGGCTCTTTGCAGCCTTCCCATTTGACGCGGCCTGATGCGCCTGTCTCACCCATCTGGAAGCACTGACCGTCAGACGTGAGGACCACTGTCAGATTCAGACCTGTCTCCACCTGCTGCACGGCACCCTCTTGCCAAGGTCCAAACACCCTGCAAGCAGAATCAATCTCTGAGCGCATGAGAGCAGTTGATTCATTCATTGGCACATTGAACAGTTTTAAATACTTGTCTTTCCCTAGGGTCAGGTATGCACGGTCCCGAGAAGCGCCCTGTATGAGGTCCTGTTTTGGCCGTCAGCATACCAACAATATTGTCAAGCAAGGGTGCAGATGCAGGACAGCAAGAACCAGCATATAATCATATAGTGTGTGTGTGCCACATACGGGCAGTCCTGAGGCTGAGGACAGATGTACAGCTTTGTGTATGATGCCCTGCAGTCACCATCTTACCTAGCACAGCATATGGTGCGAACATTTGACAAAACAAGCAAACAGAGCTTTGGCTTGCTTGTACTGTCAGACACTTGTCATTTCCAAGAGCGTGCACCGTACATCTTAGCACAAGTGCCAGGCTAGCTGCCACTGACCAAAGCCATGAGACTACAGCATATCTGCACAATACAGACGTTTGGAACAGCATGCGGGCAGTCAAGCACCTGATGATCATCAGATGATGGTCGTCTGCAGCATGGCTGAAGGGTATACAAAGTTGTGTAGGGAGTTGGAAGATTGTGTACCTTGTAGGGATAAGGCGGCCATCTGCATCACCAAGACCTAGGCAGCCTTTATGACTATCCCTCTTGGTGGTCACATGGCCTGCCTTGTCCTTCTTCTGATCCACCCAGGTGAACTCACCACCCCAGGTATACAATTCCCCCCGGGTAGCCCCCAGCAATCCCCCACCTGCCAGACACGCAGTCGATCAGTTATGATTCAGCTTATACAGGCTGAATGTCTGCTGCCTACTCAAGTGGCAAGCATGCCTTGCTGAAATAGAAGCTGTGACTGTAATACTACACTGCTGCAATAGAAGCAATTGTGGCTGCAGTACTACACTGTATGGCAGCAAGCTATGTGTGCAAAAGTGGAGGGGTGCATTTTGCTGCAGATTTAGCAGTCAACAGCTGCTCTTGCAGACACTCACTCACGCACACTTTCAATCACTCGTCCATCTGTTCATTCATGCAGTCATTCATTCAGCCATGCATCTATCCATCCAACATCACATGTCCCCCCCCTAGGGTCAGAGACGCACAGTGATAAGTAGCAGGTAACATGCTCGCCTCAAACAAGCTGCTTCACTCAGTTATGATTCTATGGCTGCACTGTGAGCTTTTTGGAGGCCCTTGGAGTTTGCTTCACCTTGTGCATGTATCCTACTAACTTTAGCATCTGGTGCCATGTCTTCAGGACTATGGAAGCAAGAAGTGAAAACAACACATAAAGTGCATGTCTATTTGCACAAGGCAGCAGCTGCTGCACCTGAGTGCCCCTACAGTCCAAGCAGCGAACATGAAAGGAGACTTGCCACCGACTAACACACCTGATGAGTCCTCAAAACTGATGGATCCAGTGGCTGGGCCTTCAAGATAGCTCACAGATCCAGCTTGGTCCTGGGACTGCTGTGGCCGGGCTATGCAGGCTGTGTGCCACACGCCACAGGAGACATGCAGCACTGACTGGTCTGCTAGAGAGGAGACCTGGCGCGGCTCTGTGCAGTTGTCTGAGCTGGCGTGGCCCAGCTTGCCACACAGGCCATCACCCCAGGAGAAGAGGCGACCACCAGAGGAGACCGCACAGGTGTGGTAAGGCCCGCAAGACACCTGCAGGGCCACCCTTCATGCCTGACTTCATTCATGCACTCATTGGTGCATTCAGTCAGTCCTTTGTTTTTTCACTGTAATATTTGTTACTTAACTCATTCCTATTTGTGTGTTTGTTTGCTTGTTCATTTGTTCATGCATTCGTTCATTCATACATTTGTCCAATCGTGCATGCATCAATTGATCATGCGTCTTGCTCTGGGATCAGGTGTGCAGAATCCTAAATAGCTCACTGTATGAGGCCCTGTTTTGGCAGTCAGGGTCAGCAGGTACACTGGATGAGCCTTGTGGCTGGAACAGATGGGCGAAAGCCAGCCTACCACCGGACATTGCCGCAAGAGAGCATGCAAATAGACATAGCTGCACACAAATAATAAGACCCAAGCAAAAGGCCACTGGATAAGACTCTGTATGCATGAAGTGAGACCCATGAGAAGTGTGTGTCATGCTTGGTGTGCCAGGCTGCTCTATCAGATCGCTACAGCGCACACACAGTTCACAGGAATGGTGTAGACTTGAAGAAAAAGGGTAGCAAAGGAAGCATGCCTGAACTGAGCAACTGTCCGGCGTGATTCTGTTGTGTGGGCTCCACAAAACATACAGGAGAGTGGAGCACTGGCTGAACGATGTAGCAGCTGCTTGATACCATAGCTTGTGTGCATGCATGAGAGCTCATGGGTGCACGCATGTGAGATCATGAGCGCATGAATGTGAGCTCATGGTGCCCGCATGTGAGCTCATGAGTGCACATATGTGAGCTCATGAGTGCATGTATGTGAGCCTATGAGTGCATGCATGTAAGCTCATGAGTGCTTTGTACGTGAGACTATGAGCTCGTGAATGCATGCGAGGGTGTGAAGCTAATGTCAAGATGCAGGGCTACCATCTCACCTGAATGATGTTGTAGTCGCCGAGCCCCTTCTCAACCTGGCGAGGGATGAATTGGCGCAGGGTATTGCCGTACCCTAGGTTGCCACCAGCACCGTCTCCCCATGTGTACAGCTCCCCATCATGTGTGATGGCTGCTGTGCATCCATCTGCATACGCACAATGGAAGTCAGTACAGTCAGTCCTCTGTGTGTGTACATATCATGTCAATGCACTCACCTGTGTGTGCATGTAGGATGCCACATAATAATTAAAATAACATTAACAACAAACCAACAGCAGCAACAGCTACAGCAATGATAGCAATGATAGAAATAATCACTGTTACTATACATTTCAGCAAATGCTACGTGTTTGTGGCACAAGTCTCGTTTTGCCAGGCTGACTTGTTCTGCCAGCACGAACAAGGAAGGCATGCAAATCAGCTACTCAGAGGGGTCAGCTTGCATCTCATGTTGCCACAATGTGTGCAGCCAGTGCCGACGCACATCTTACACCTGTGCTTTCAAGCCAGGATGTCTGATGAGTCACAACTGGCTCCACACCCCCCAACTGTATGTTATTGAATGAACATGAAATGACACACATACTCATGTGCTCATGCAGGCAGCGCGTCTGAGAGTGAGAGTGGATGTACCACAAACTGGTCCTTTACCGCCACCTGTGACAGCTTGTGCCGCCAGACAACGAGTTTAGGAGAAAGCTGATTGGATACAAGCAGCATCTTGCAGACACACTGTCAAAGTCTTGTGTCAGCTTCTCTGGCAGCAGCACAGAAGCATCAAGCTGCGTTGGAGCAAGCAGTCATGGTGAAACTAGCAAAAACGTCCCTTCGTTTCCTCTTTCAAAGACAGTGATATTTGAGGACATAGTGAAATGGGTGATGGGCTCGACTGAGTCAACTGAAACAGCAAGGGGACTGAATTGAATGGACAGCAATGATGCTTGTCCGTATCTGTAAGCAGCAGTGGTGGAGGACAGCAGTGTGGGACTCACCTCCGCAAGAAACACGTTTCACGCTTTTGCCCCACAGGGTGTACACCCTCTGCGGAGAGTCAGCATTCTGGTGGTTGCCCAGACCCAGCTTGCCCCCAGTGCCATGGCCCCAAGTGTACATCTCCCCCCTGTGGGTCACTAGAGCAGCATGCCTCAAGCTCACAGCCACCTGCCGCACATTCCAGTCATCGGTTAGGCAGGCAAATAATGATAAGAATGTTTGACATACTGCAGGCTTGGCTCAGATGCTGACAAGAATGTCCGATTGACTAGACGTTTGGCTCAGAACTGGAGCATAGGCAAGGCAGGCTTGAGCTCCTTGCAGTCTTGTGACCGAACAGGTATGCACAACTCACCGACAGCTGCACATGCAGATCAATGGATGCATTCCGCAATCATTTGTGTCAAACACATGATCAGCTTATGGAGCAGGGTTGGTCGCAATCAGATGCTCGGGCCTCAAGTCTTTGACAGGACATAAGCTGCTTGCTGGTGTGCATTGATGAGTGTATTTTTGATAACACAGACACAGAACAACAGCAGGCCATGAGAGCAAAGAGCAGTTGTAAGCACATTGCACAAAAAAAGGCAAATGATGAGATTGAAGGGCAGTTGCAAGGGCAGGTGCATGTATTGCTGGCTCGTACCTCACAGACATCCAGGTGTGTTGTGTTGTCTACAAGGGTGGGGACGCTGCTGTTGAGCCAGCCGGGGACAGTGGATGCTGCAGACTTGGAGCCAGCACTGTTTGGATGGGAGGAGCCCCACACATAGCAGTCTCCAGGCACATGTACACTTGCTGGCACACCCATGGCGCCTGTACGCATGCAATTAAATGTTGGTGAGGCAGCACTGTATGTAAGTCAGCAACATGCATGCGGGCATCTGCTGATAGAGTTACAAGAGGCATGTAGACAAACTTCACCCATTGCTATGTTGTGGTGCCTAATCATACCACATGTGAGCCAGTGTAAGCCTTTGCAAGACATTCAGCACTTCAGACAGACCAGATGAAGTAATGTGGCTTGTAGCATCAGAGGACTGGATGCATGGCATTTACTGATGAGTTACTCAGAAAGCAAAATGTCGGTGGCATCTATGTCTGTTATAAACATGAGGTGATTTTGCTTAAAGTAGTAGACTCTGCATGCACTCTGGCTGCCAATGATATGCACCAATGCCAAACAGCAGGTTCCCAGGTGAATGAGCCAATGGACAAGTGGTCAAGTGAGCAAGCAAGTGACTGAGTGAGCAAGCAAGTGACTTGGTGAAATTACGTGCAGGTGTTTGAAAAAGCAAGCAAGCAAGTGAGTGAGTGAGTGAGTGAGTGAGTGAGTGAGTGAGTGAGTGAGTGAGTGAGTGAGCGAGCGAGCGAATGAGTTGTTGAGTGCATGCATGAGTGAGTCAAAGAGCGAGTGAGTAAGCAAGCAGGCAAGTGGTGTAGTGAGCGAGGGAGGGAGGGAGCAATCAGCATGGTGGTGGCCTGGGGTTGTACCTGATGCCCTGCCCATAGCTATGCCCCCTCCCATGCCCTGTGGGTCTGACTGAAGGCTCTGTTGGTAGGAGGCGCCACTGGAGTTAGCTGCCACTGAGAAAGGCCCATGGGAGGACAAGCTCTGAAAGGGCCCAGCAGGGGAGCCCATGACAGTCTGGACAGGTGAAGAGATCGGAGTGGGCAGGTGGCACACTTGCTCCATGACAGCCTGTTCAACAACACATGGCAGCATGAGTTGGACCATGAACACCAGCTTATTGAGTCAGCGCACGACCATGGGGCGCTGCTGCCAGGACAACAGTGCCGCCATGACTACAGCATGGTAGCCTGCAGCTGACTACACATCAACCATGCCATGCTAAATGCCAGCTATGCAACTAGACATGTAGTGCCCTGTTATGCTTGTATGCTGCTCAGCAAGTGTATGGGCGGCTGATGTCAGCATACAGGTAGAAGTTTGGCTTGGCTGCCAACCCGCTGTGTCATGAGGCCTGATAGCAGTTGCTTGCATGAGCCACTAGCGCAGCAGCAGCCGAGACTGTGCTGACCTGAATGCCCCAGAACCACAAGTGAAACTCCTGTTCGTTTTTGCAGGTCAGGTCTAAGGTTCTCAGCTCGTTGTCCTTCTCCTCCTTGTATATCAAGGAGAAGGAAAGGCGTGCAAATTGTGGCATTGGATGGCGCTTAAAGATTTCCGTGGCCTGCCCTGAGACCACCTGCAGCATTGAGACTGTGTCATTGCATCATTGCTTGCACACAATTTCATGGCAGGTCATAGTGAAAGGGCATGTCATCTTGAGGATTGCAGAGCCCATATGTGCGTTTTGGACGTCACAAGTAATAACTGAATAAATGGGGCCATGATGCCGTCTAATGGCAGCCCAAGAAGGGGACATCCGGCAGAAAAGGCTGATTGTGTCCACTGATGCAGAGGAACTTGCCTCATGTTTTGATTGCGCATCATGTATGCTTGCTTGCTGCAATGCCGTGTGCAAAACTCACTTGCCAGCTTGAGGAAGCAACATTGTACTTGCAGCAGTACTCTGCTGTTCATCATGCACAAAGCTGACCTGCCTAACCATGGTCAAGACAACTCCACGCTGGTTGCCTTTGGCCGATCTCCACGTCAAGTGAGTGTCATTCTCAGCCAATCTGAAGTAATGCACTTTTGGCTTGCCATGCCTACCATGCTTCATCAGATCCGTGCCCTGTACCATGAGGTACATGTCAAATCTTCTGCAGAGAATACATTGTGGATCATGCCTCTACATGAGCGCAGAACATATTACACTGATCAATTGCAGCTTGCATTTCAGGCTGAGCAGGCCAGCTGCCTGGTGCAACATGGGCCTGATTAGCAAGAAGCTGAGCTGGAGGTGTACTTTGCGGAGGGCTGTCAGAAACTCCTCCAAAGGTCGTCTGTGAGCATTCATGCTGTGATGGTCAAGCGTGACACCCCTCCGCTGGGCACTGCCATTGCTGCCAGCAGATGTGACGCTGTCTGATCTTGACCGCTTGAACTCCATGGCTGATCCCCCATGATGGGATGGCCCGCCCTGCAGGTAGTGCTCTGCTCAGCGATAGACACAGTACAGCACACTTTCTTCCACAGAGCTTGTTCTAGCTAACAATTGGGCTTGTGGGCGACAAGCTGTTAGTGGAGGAAGTCCGCTGTCGCACATTGATGTGACAGTTACGTTGCACTGCAAGTAAAAGTGAAGCAGCTTGAAGCATATGTCTGCAGGCTATTTCCAGTTGTGCGCTGTCCAATGATGCAGACGTCTGGTAAGTCGAAAAGGCTAAACAACAAACAGCATGCATCGACGCCTCCAGTGTTCTCTCCGCTGACACTGCCACACAAAAGGAACCGGAGACGAAACCCCAGACCGATGCTAGATTGCTCAAATTTGACTGATTCAATGGCAAAAATGCATGCCAGCAGTACTGATGAGCAGACACTCACAACTGAGACGACGTTCCCAGAAGGGATCATGTCGCCCGTCTGCTCAAGCGCCCAGTCACAGCATTACTCCCGAAACGGTTAGCGCTGTTTGCTAACGCATCTGCAGCTTTGCCTGCTGCCTACGAGCAATCACTGTAGATCTTAGCAATCATCTTAGGCAAAGCTTTGCGCCTGCCTGCCTGCCTGCCTGCAAGCTGATCGGGCTACTGAGCAAGGTAAGTTTACAACTGAATTTTGCGTAATCAATCTTCTTCCTCGCCCGTTCGGCATCATTTGAGCTGGGATGCCCATTGTCCCATGCTGATGTTGCCAGTCAGGAGCCCGTCCAAGGCTGGTTGGGGGACTCTCTGTTGTGGCTCTCCAACACCCGGAGTAAGTGCTTTTGCGAAATCAGAAGCCACAGACATGACACCTCCATAGTATGAACGATGACCACTTAGGTCTGCTTATGGTTGTGACAGGGTGGATAATACGCATCCTGTCACGCTAGCACGACCATATTACCTTCGCCCCAGTACAATGGTCCACTGATGATGCGAATACATGGTTGGTGCTAGCTAGTGTGTGGATTCTACTAACATAGCCTGGCACTGCAGCAGCGCTGCAGTTTCGAATAGCAAATCCGTAAATTTGTCAGCAGGCTTCACTGAAAATCTTGGGCTTCACTGAAGCAGGCATCTGTCCAGATTTTAACCGGTCAAGTCGAAATACCAGAACGAAGAGCTGCAAAATGCGCAACAATGTTGCCTGCTGCTGTTTTGTGGGCAGCTCTGCCAGACTGATCTCTTTAAAGGCATGAGTATCAACATCTGAAGCGCTCAAATGCCAGCAGCTGCACCAATATAACATTTCCTCCAGAAAAGTATGAGTAGATTGCTCATTGAGCTGATTGCAGAGCATGCTGCTTGAGCTGATCCATGGAGACTACTTTGAGTGCTTCCTCGGAACATGACTCTAGCACAATGGGAGGGGCTTTGCCAGCGTCCAAAGCTTCCTTCCATCTGCAGAATGCAAAACAAGCCATTTTTTTACACAAATCTGGAGTGAACACCTCTCTTTGAAGCCAAAACGCACAGATGACCTCGTTGTGGAGCTGTCAGCCACAAGTCAGCTCACGCTGTCAGACAATCCAGCAGCCTTCTGTTTATGCAGCACAGGGTCTAGCACTTGAGCAAGGGTTGTGTTGCAGCTGTCTCGAGGTACACTTCCCTTGATGAATGCAGCCAGTACTTTGCACATATCTGGACATGAAACAACCATGACACCCATGCAGCCTAGACAAGCCAAGAGCAACGTCCTGCAGGTAAGTCTCGAGGTATGTTGGTACAGAACCAGCTGAGACTGACTGGAACATACCGTGAGACACAGAGGCACCATCGCTCGCCTGCACTGACCACACCCCTAAGATCATTTCCACGTGATGCGCTGAACTCCAAAAATTCTGTGGTCATTTCTGAGCACACTGAGTGTACACCATAATCCTCAGGGCCCACTCTGCAGTACCCGTCCCGGTAAAAGCCAGTCATTGGCTTGGTACAGCAGCACTCCAGCTTGCCCCCCAGTATATTTTTCTGTGATAACAGACAGTATAAGGTCACAGCCGGAAGTTGTGCGTAATTCGAGGGTTTCACCCTAGTACGCATTTACACCTGCTCTGCAGAGCTCATGACGGTGTGCTGACTGTCGCGCTGAGTCGCCTGAAGGGTTCTTTTGGCGGGTGCAAAGCCCTGTACACACGTCTCTGCGTCGTTGCCGACCTCCTCGATGGCAAGCACTTGACAGATCAAACCACATGCCAGTACCAACTGCAGAGCGAGCACATTGCACGATGCAGCACGGTTTATCATGACTAACTTGCCTGACGACGGAACAGGGCAACGGTCCTTGGAGCCAGAACTGCACAAGCCATACGCAACGTTGTCCTTGGGGAATTTGTGTTGGGTCACGATTGCAATGCATGCCATGCACCACGTCACTTGACGTCACCGATGAAGAAGTATGCAGACCTAATAGAGCAGGTGCACAGAATTCTCTCATCCGGACAGGCTCTGCAAGCTGAACCCCACGCAACCTGATTGCCGTGAACATGTTTGAGAACAAATGCCTATTGAATTTGCATGTTTGTGGTTCTGCAACTCAAGATGCACAGTCCATTCAGCATGAATCGCATATGGTCACCAGTTTGCTGCAGTGCGGTATGTTGAGGAGCTCATAGTATACATGCAATGCTGTCTGTATCCTGATGTGTAGCTTGATCTGTGCAGTAGCTTCTGGACAAACACAGCACATGTGGCCAGCAGTAGTTGATAGCGCAGCTTTGTTGACCTTTGCAACAAACTGTCTTCCTGTGTCAGAGTCAGCCTTGTCTTGTCAACATGCACATATGCACATATGTCATACACATCCTCAAATTCGCTATCAACAGCCCATGAGGTTTCTGCAGAATCTTGAGGCTGTCTTTGGTATCACTGCAGGGTTTTCATCTGCTTTTGCAGCTGACCAATCACCCCATCTAGACTGGAACAAAGGTTGAGCAGCTCGTCTCCTTCTTCATCCTCATCATCCTCTTGGGTGACATTGGCTGTCTCTGTGATGTAACTGCGATCAATCTGGCTCAAGGCCTGCACTGCTATTTTGGTAGCCTCGAGTGTCTGAAACGTAAGACAGCTACCCTCATGCTGGTAGTAAGCTCCTTGTCTGCAAGATTTTACACTCCAGCCAGACAGCTCACCCTTTACAGCCAGTTTGCTGGCATATTGTTGCAGCTCCCTGAATGCTCTCTGTTCAGTTAAGTTCATCTGAGAGAGCTATCACCTGGCATGCTGTGTCATGTAACGACATCATTGATTTTGCACTGGGGAAAAATCGATGACACTGCTGCAGCGGTGTAGCATTAGCAGCCTAGTGTTCACATCCTGGGTGTTTCTAAGCACATTTGATTTGCTGATAGCCTTTGTAAGTTTAGCTTCGGTCATGGACAACATGTCAGCCCTTCAACAGGCTTTGAATCTTCTGCCTGTCAGTGTTGATGATAAGGCAGTCAAGGAAGCTGTCATCAGTCATCTGTCAAAGGAGATTTGTCTGCATCTAAGTCCGCATTTCCCCACTTCATCATTTGACATTGCTGAGGACAGTATGAAAACAAGCTCTTGCCACAGCTTTGATCATCACACAGCAGAAGGTCACTGCCACTCCTCCCATCTTTGTGAAGATAACCAAGAAGTATAAAAGACGTGCTAGCACACCTATGACCAATACAAGCAGCCTGCCCAACAGTGTCAACAATCCAGGAACAGCTGGAAGCCCAGTGTAACGTTTTTGGCCCTATAATGAGCCAGTTAACATCTAGGTAACCTTTTGCCATAACGTCACAATTGGTTTCGGAGCCGGTACTCGTGCGCTAGTGGGTTAGAACCTTGGACTCGAGTTATTCTCGGTCGCGAGTTCGGTTCCTCCGCTGTGCACTTCGGCGTTTCTGGCAATTTGGTTAGTTCTCCAAATCTAAACCTTGGGCGTTCGACCGTACTATTATCGTACTACGGTATAGGCGGAGAGTTCGACCGTACTATTATCGTACTACGATATAGGCGGAGCGTAGGACCGTCCTATTATCGTACTACGATATAGGCGGAACACTCGAGACGAGCGTGGTTTGAGGGGGGAGTTATGTAACGTTTGTGGCCCTATAATGAGCCAGTTAACATCTAGATATCCTTTTGAATGGTGGCTGAGAATCATCCTCTAATGGTATGACATGCTCAATGCCTCTGTCAGGTGGCAGGCCAGAAGGCTCTCTGAAAACATCAGCAAATTCATGTCTT
>JAABUO010001664.1_pt1 | contig 28348 bp, 48 predicted proteins | sample 5559291 | NCBI WGS metagenome assembly JAABUO01 (sample SAMN10711878, study PRJNA513372) | rock metagenome | isolation source: Antarctica rocks | place: Antarctica: Victoria Land, Finger Mt sud | reverse complement strand
GGGCTACACGGTCGTGCGGCCGGGCCCGCTCATGGAGGAGCCGGGCGGCTACAAGGCGCTCGTGTTCGACCAGGCGCGCCCGCGCCCTGGCGCCAGGGCTCTGGAGCGCGAGAGCGGGTGTCCAGGGAGGAGCCCGGCCGCTGCAGCGCCCTTGTCTCTAATTGTTGCACGCATGCCCCGGGCCCTGTTGCTCTGAGAGGGAAAGAGGGTGTAGCTGGGCATGCCCTGCAGGGTTGCTGCAAAGGTTCTGTGAGCTGCTCTTGCACCTGCCTGACGCCGCGGCAGAGTGTCATGGGTCAGAGCGGCCGTGCCGCGCCCGCTGCGAGTATGGATGCCTGCCAAATGCTTCCGCGCGCGCGCGCGCATGCCCGGCACTGTCGAGCACGGATCGGGACAACGGGCGGAGCCATCGCCTCATGCTTCTGGAGAGCCGGTTGCTGATATATCTGGGCCAGCAGCATGCCCAGGGCAGCACGCGTTGTGTCTCCTGCCGTGCCTGAGGCATTGCATATCTGGGGTGGCGCGCAGGGCGAGCGCATCACGCAGGGCATCAGCTGCGCGGACGTGGCCGACATCTGCCTCAAGGCGCTGCACAACCCGGTCGCGCGCAACAAGACCTTCGAGGTCTGCTACGAGTATGCGCCGGAGGCCGGTCTGGAGGTGTACGAGCTCGTCGCGCACCTGCCTGACAAGGCCAACAACTACTTGGGCCCCGCGCTCGCCGTGCTGGAGAAGAATACGTAGCGGCGGCACCATAGGGTAGGGTGTATGGCAGGGTTAGGCCAGCGCCCTACCCTACCGGCGCCCGCCCGGCCCGCCTGCCCGCTACCCGCTCGCCCGCTGGGCGCCGTGAAGCCGCGCGGCCGGCGTTGCTGTGGCTTCGCCTGTGCCGAGACTCAGAACTTGCTGTGGGGAGTGTGGCTGTGACAGTATCCAGCGTGTGCGTTCGGGACCTGATCCAAGGGGGTCGCCGGGGCAGTGCAGACTCCGTGGTGGGTCGGCATGGAGGCTGCGGGCTGACGCAGCTCGTACGAGGCTGGCCTGATCAGGGACGCAGGGGAGTGACCCAGGACAATGCAATTTTGTAGCAGCATTGGGGCGGGAGAGTGTGATCGTGTCGTGAGGAAAGAAGGGGGACAGCTTTGCAGGCGCGCCTGCGGCTGTTGTGTAAGCACTTTGGGAAGCTAGTGGCAGCGGAATGGCGAGGATGCTGAATGCTGCCCTTTTCAACTACAGTTGCTTCACACCCGTAGCGCATGCAGGCTAGAAGCCGGGACTCGAGAAGCCATGGGCAGCAGCCACGCGCGTCAATGGTCCGCTGGCTGGCGGACAGTCTGGAGAAGCCGCGGTCAGCAGCCGCGCGCGTCAAGCTCCTGCACGTCCTCTGGCCATACTTGAGCAGGTCCCACGGGATGTCAAACGGTGGACTGCCTCTTCAGATGCGTGGCATGGCACTGTATTATTTACTATATCCCACAAGTTTGCATTCTCTAGTATAACAGGAAAGCCTGAAGTGCGGGCCAGGCACATAGCACAAAGTTGGGAGCGCAACAATACTAAGCTAGCACGCCTGGATGTGGTCCCTTCTAGGTACGGTACGACGCATGCGCTTTACCGCATGCTACTTTACTTTGGACAGCTGGCCAACAAACTTCATGCGCGACATGGTCCCGCAGCTTCGATGCAAGCGCAGGCTGAGCCGCAGCCTAAGGACCAGAACCACAAGGTGCAGCCGCGCCGGCCGCTCTCTCGGGTCCTGTTCGCCAAAGGCTACCCGCTGCGGAATGTGTGACTCATGAGCGCCAGTTGCGCAAAGCCGAGTAATGTCGCGACGCATCCACGCTGCCCGACACGGCGAGCAGACTCTATGCACCAACCCCAAAGCAGAATCAGAGCAATGGGTGGCTTACCGCCCAAGCACAAAACACGGGTGGGTAGGGTCAGGGTGTGCGCACCAGGTGCTAGCATGGTCACATGTGCTTCAGCCTGCATCCCTCAAAAAAAAATCCCGGGCCGGGTACGCAGCGAGGGTGTGGGCCGCCAGCTAGATGGACAAAAGGCGCAGCCTCGCTCGCCACCACCTTAAGCAGAGGTGTGGGACAATGCGCGCCCAGTACTCGGCTAACCATGTGTGCAGGCTCGCTCGCCCCTGCACCCAAGCGGGACCCGGTCATTACAACAGGGTTCGGCATGGGTGCCTCCCGCCCATGCAACAGTGTGGTAGAGGCGGTACGGCGCGCGCCGGCCGCGGGCTAGATCATGTGGGCGGCCCAGCCGATGACGCCCAGGGCGCCGCCCACCGCGACGGCCGCCGGCGCGGGGCAGCTCAGGAAGTCCACCAGGCAGTAGCCGACGATGCCTGCGGGGCGGGCGCACTGTCAACGCACCCTAACCTTACCCTGAAACTGCTGCATGCATGGTGCGTGCGCGGCATGCAGAAGGTGCACTGGCACAAGGGCGGGGCAGTGTACTGTGGCCAGGACCCCAGGGCGCTCCTACATGCCATGCACCCAGCTCAGGCATCACGCCTCGCGGCCATTCGCGGTCGTGCACACACAGCTCCGGGCGCAGCCATGCCACAATGAGTGAGAGGGCGCCAGGGCGGGGGCCTCTTGCACAGCCGTGCGCAAAAGGCCCTGAGCAGGTACAGACGCACCTGCAGCGCCCCCGGCCGCGCCGCGCTGGCGGCGGCTGGGCGGGTCCCGCCACGGCGCCCTCTCACTCACAGCGGCACGGCTATGCCCAGTGCTGTGGCCCTGGCGCCAGCCAGGCGCGCGCGCACTGATGCCTATGGACGTGGTCGGGATGGGGCTAACGGCCGGACAGGGTTAGGGCGGGTCTTCCTTAGGTTAGGGCGGCGGGGCGGGCGCGCACCGATGCAGATGGACGTGGTCGGGAAGGGACTGGCCTTGTAGATCTGCAGCGTCAGCGAGAACACGGCGCCGACGATGAGGCCGACCGCCGCCGCGTTCAGGCCGGGCAGCATGCGGCGGTAGACCTGGAAGTTGCGGAAGCCGCCCCACCACGGCATGACGCCGTAGATGAGCAGGATGCCCGGCGCGAACAGCGCGACCCAGCACGTGAAGATGCCGACGGCCGCGTTGACGCCGGCGTTCACGGCGATGATCGCGCCTGCGCGCGCGCGCGCGCGGGCATGACCGGGCGCGAAGCGGCGCAGCCCCGCAGGCTGCCACCGCAGGCGCGGCGGCCCACCCGTGTGGCCCAGACAGAGGCGCGGTGCGATGACACTGAGGTGGCGGCTCGGCCGTCATCCATCCCAACCACCACCAGGGCAGTCCGGGACAGCACGCCGCGGCCGCCACGCATGCGGGCGGGGCGCGCCGCCGGCCGGGCGGCGCACCCAGGTACGCCGCAAAGTTGAACAGCGGGCCGGGCATGGCCTGCACCAGGGCGAAGCCGGTCAGGAAGTCGGCCTCGGACACCCAGCCGGGTTGCACCACCTCGTTCGCCAGCAGCGGCAGCACCACCTGCGGCCAAGCGCTGCTGTATGAGTAGGGTAACATTATAAATCCTAGCATACTCCTATCAGGCACCTCGTCATAACCGTGTGAAGCAACTCTGGGCAGCACCACGTGCGCCCAGGCACTGCTGTTTAAGTACGTCACACGATAGTCGAGCATCTCTGGGCAGCAGCGCCTCCGCTCAGGCACTGCTGCTCCTGTAGTTGACCGCTTCGGACAGACACATAAAAGCTGACGTTACGCCAGCGCGTTGAGCCGCTGGATGATGTCGCGCAGTGCGGTGCCAGACTGATAATGACATGCAGGTGGTGCGCTCCGGCTTTCGGATGCTGTGCCAGAAGAGCAGCAACAACACCTTTTTTTGGACATCATGAGGAAAGCTAATTCTCTAGCAAAACAGGCATGGCGGCGCCCTGCAGCAGCAAAGGAAGCCTCCCCTTACGCCAATCCCCTATGCTGTCAGAGGAGGGAGCGGGCCGCCGACCTGGCCGCCGCCAAAGATAATGGACCCGGTGCGGTAGAACGCCTCCCACCAGAACAGCGGCTTGTGGTCCGCATACGCCAGGCGCCGCCGCAGCACAATCGTCACGACCAGCACCGCCAGCCACGCCAGCACGAGGCCCAGCCCGACCACGCGCCCGACGCCCAGCCGCTCCACCCGGTCCGCGTCAGCGACCGTGGACACCTGCGCCGCTTAGGGTAGGTTAGGGTCCCTCGCCCAACCTTGCGTGGCTGGGTGTTTGGAGCGCGGAGCGAGTCAGGACACGATCAGGGTGTGACAGAGCCGTGGGATGCGCGGCATCCGTATCAGGTTTCACTCCATCGATTACGCCGGTAATGCGTGGGAAACACAGCATCGCATGGCTCGGCAGCAGGTGTCAGGCTCGGGCGCTGCGGCCGGGGCCGCGGCGCGGCCGTCTTGCACACATGCGCACCACCGGCAGCGAGGCCAGCAGCCCCTGCTGGGCATGGGGCTGCTGTGCAGCTGCTCATGCGCATGCCGGGCGCTCCTTCCCGGCCACGCACCAGGCCGGTCTCTGTGCGGGCGCGCCCGGTCCGGGCCGCGCACCACCTTGCGGTTGGTGTAGAGCGTGACCAGGCCGCCCGCCAGGATGCAGGCCGGGAACATGTATGTGGCCGGATAGTAGAACGTGATGACGGCCGCCGCGGCGTTGATGGCCATGGTCACGCGCAGCTTGCAGGTGCCGGCTGTCAGCCCGCGCGCCGCGCTGGCCACCAGCGCGACGCCGACTGCGGCCAGGCCTGCGCGGGGGTGGCGACGGGCGGGGTTGGCGACGAAGGGCGCGTCGCGTCGCGCTCGGCCGCCGCCGCCGGCGGGTGGGCGCACGCCGTGCATGCGAGGCAGGCTGCTTGTGGTGCCCGTGACAGCTGACGCACGGCTGTGGAATTGGTATGCTAGCCTGATGCGTGAGGTGTGTCTGATGCTGTGTCCCGGGAGGCCTGCGACCCTGCCCCCCTAACCCTGGGTGGCTCAGCCAGCAGCCGGCAGCCGGGGCCGGCACCCGAGGTGAGGCCGTGCAGCCAGGGCGCCGGGTGCTTGAGCACGTTGGCGGCGCCCGCGCCGACGAGCGCCGCGATCAGGAAGCCAGGGTACTGGAACAGCACGCCCGTCATCAGCCCGCCCGCGACGCCCTTCTGCACGACGCCCAGCGCGAAGGAGACCTGCCGCGCGGCCAGCACATGGTCGCCTGCCGGCCCCGGCCCATGTCATGAGGTCCCTAGCACTAAGCCCTGGGGGGCGGTGAGCCTTGTTGCAGGCTCCCTCATTGCCAGCCTGCCCTGGCTCAGGTCACGCAGGCCCTAGCAGTACCTGTATGGCAGTGAACCTCAGGCCCCATCAAGGCTGCCAAAAGCGCGGATGGGTACACCATACCGCGTGCCTAGCTTCAAACACATAGTCTGTCAGAACGAGCTCACGCCACTAATCCGACAGCCTGCGGTCCTGTGAGCGCTGCGTAGCGCGGGGTATGCGGCAGGCTGTGCCCTGCGCTGGCGCGCGCCTGCGTGGACGTCGGGCCAGGCAGGCACTGCGCGAGCGCCAGCAGCTCAAGGAACACTGTGCTCGTGACCCACTGCAGCTTCTCCACGAATATCTGCCGCGCGCGGCCCACGCGCAGGCACATGTAATGAGAGACTACCAGAGCTGAGACTGCCTTGCAGGGCAACCCTCTGTGGTGCTGCCCGCTCGTACGGGCCACCATGTACTGGTCACAAGTGGTCACACTGTGGGCAGCACACGAAGCAGACACATGATTGTTTTTACTGCAACATGCATATGCCGCTAGGCGCCACGCGTCCCGGGCTAGGAGGCTGGCGCCATCACAGCACGCAAGCATCGCTACGCCGCAACCTGGCTGCACTGCAGGACTGAGAATTTACAGAGCGCACCTTTTGAAAGAGCGCAATGTGGGCAGTGGGGCCACCAAAGCCAACCCACCTGCACCGCACACAGCGTGGTTTTCGCTGAGCGTCCGCTCGGCTGAACGCTCTCAACTGAGCACGTACAAGGTAATGACGAGGGCAGACGCACCCCAGCCATATCCAGCGCAGGAACATGTCGCGGTACGTGACCGTGGGCGTTGATGGTTTGCTGCCGTCCACGCCATCAACAGCCGTCATACTGCACTCTGGCGGTGTGCCTCCACCATTTCTACACATGCCACGACCTTGTTAGTGGTGGCGGAGCGCAAGAAAAGCAGTGTGGGTGCCAATGGCCAGAGCAATGCAAGTCTGTGAAGGAACTGCGACTGCATGCGTACTCTCGCGTGCTGGCGGATGGCTCTGCAGCGCCTTTGACGGGCAACGCCGCAGGTGCGGCAGGGGCCTCCACGTCTGGGTGAAGCTTTGCATCTGTGGGGGGTGGCGCCTCCTTCATCGTCCTGCTGCCTGACGCTGCTGTGACTCTCGCTCACGACACTATGCTGTTGCATAGAGGGACCATGATTTCGCCCTCCTGTTTTTTTTGCAGTCAACACCTGGTAACAAAAGGCCAAATGGGCTGCATCCCGGCATCCCGGCCCCTACATGGGGGGGGCGCCAGGCAGATGCATGGAGGCACCGCCGCAGAGCCCTTGGGTGTACCACACATACATGCGCATGCGCGCCATGGAGCGGGGCACCCATGCGCAGCACAGACACAGTCATGGAGCAGGACACCCGAGCACAAGGTGCGGCTTGGCGACAAGGAGCAGCCCTGACACACCTGATGTTTCTTGGCGCCAAGGCCAAGTGCGCAGGCGTGGCGCTGCAGTATGACCCAGCAACTGACGGACCCCATGTCAGAGCCTTCACGACGCGCAGCACATGTGACAGGCCAAATTGCAGAGCACTGCATTTGTTCACGTGCCTGGCAAGCACACGGCACCTGGGATCACGACAGCGCGTCAAGCAGGGCTGCCGCATTGTACAGGGCGTGCGCGAGCGTTGCGGCGACCAGGCTGCCGCCCGAGGCGGCTGCCACGGCGCCCAGCGCGCAGCCGAGCGCCAACAGCTGTGCCACGTCCGCGGCCGGCGCGGCAACGTGACTCGCTGCAAACGCGCCGCCGCTCAGCAGCACCTGCAGAGTAGTTGCCCTTTGGACTGCAGACCACAAAACCTTCAAGCATGCTTGGTGCAGGCAGTCTAGGGTCACCCAGTCAACCTGGGTACATGTACCGTAGATGGACCCACCCATGTACCCAGTCAACCTGGGTACATGCAAGCGCATGCAGCGCACTTGCTGCCAGTTCAGGCTTGCTGTGCCTGCTCTTTTCACTTGGTGTGGCGTTGGGGCACCTAGCTGTCTCACTGGGAACTACTCGAGAGGCTGACGCATGCGCACGTCCCCACAGGTTCTAGATGGTACGGAACGTTTGAGGCACCCCGGTTGGCGGCATTTGGTGCGCGCACGGCGGCGGGCAGGGGCATGCGCGCGGCGAGGCAGGGCAGCAGGAAGCCGCGGAAGAGCAGCTCCTCCAGCGCGGGCGCCAGCGCCAGCGAGGCCAGCAGCAGGCCCGGCGCCGCGCCGCCGCCCGGCTGCTGCACCAGCGCCGCCAGCTCGCCTGCGCGCAGGCCATGCGGGGCGAACATGCTTGAGCGTCGATTGATGGATGGGGAGGGGACGCATACGCGGCGACGGCGGGCCGCGTCCTGCTCACAGTCTAGAGGCGCGCCTCTGCAGTGTGCGCATGGGTCCTCAGCATCGCCCTATCCTGACCTCAGTCAGCATGCTTGTCAGGTGCCAGATGATGCGCGGCCTGACATGAAAGGCTCGCATGGGGCACACAGCTGCAGCAGACTTATTGAACAGAGCAGGCACTGCACCAGCGCGCTGCACTGAATCTAGGTGCCGCACTTGCATGCATGCAGACGCTGTCAGGTGATTTGTCCCCCCAAGGCCCTGACAGCGTTTGCATGTGCACATGCGGTTCGCTGCTCACAAAGCTGGCGCACCCGTGTTCTCAGCAGGGCCGTCGACGAGCGCTGACGCCAGCATGGCGCAGCCCAGGGCGGCTGCCGCGCCGGCCACCCCGGCGCGCGCCGCCTCCGCCGACCACTGGTACCTCAGCCTGCCCAGCGGCAGCGCTCAAACATGCAGAAGCTGCACGTGCGCTGACGCCGGCTAGGCACAGTACATGACCAGCAGCATGCGGCCCACGCAGCGCACGAGTACCGTGCCATGCAGTGACAGGGTAGGCTGCGGGCTCGCGCTGAAAATATCCCATGTGTTTCATTGCCATGTAGTGACCAGCACTGCAACATCTGCGCCATCACGCCTGGAGGTAACTGCTGCACACATGCAACTTCACAGAGCATGCTGCAGAGCAGGAAGGAAAAGATCTGGAGCCGAGTTGCTCGTACTGCACCGCACATGCCTCCTGCTGTGGCAGGGTGGCTGAGGACAGGACCAGGGCAGCCACCAGGGAGGCTGGTCTTGGAGACCACAGCGTGAGCACAAATCCTGCAGCAGGTAGCGCACAGCAGCCAGCTGCGCGAGCTCGACCAGCACAGCCGCGCTCCCTTTGTCGGTGTGCAGCCACCCGGCCAACAACGGGACCGCTGCGCATAGCCACGCACGGGAGCGGTTGTCAGAGAGCCAGCTGCGCTTGCACGGCGACCTTCACACATATGTCAGTGCCAGCCTTCCTGTGCGGTGAGTCATGCAGCATCCGCTGTCGCACAAGCAAGCCAAGTGCTTTGCAGCCTGAACGAAATATAGTGATAGACACTGGGGCCCGCACCGCCAGCATTTGCCGGCAGGATGATGCACCACGCCTGTACAGAGGTCTTCGCGGTGTCCCTGGCAGACAGATGCACACCTGGTGTAAGGTGATGCGACGCTACATTTGCCAGCCAAATGCGCCACTCGATGGGTGTGGTTACCAGTCATCCCACGGCACCCGCCAAGCTGTGTAGGAATGCGTCCTGCCTTTCTGAGCTTCCTGCCGCAGGTTGCAATACCACAGAGCGCTCCTGCGCTTGAAGGAGCCACAAAGGTGCTCGGTGGACCGGGCGGGGCCAGCAGAGGAAGCTGTGCGTGGTGTTGCACACCTTGTGCGTCTGTGAATATAACACGTTGCCAGTCCAAGGCAGCAGCGTTGTGTACTTTGGCGTTTCTGAAGCACCTGCTTCTCCAGGAACGGTAAGCGCTGCCATAGACACGGCTGCACTCCAGTGTAAGGGCAGTGACGAGCTGTGGGCCTCACCGCAGCAACAACCTGAGAGACTCCACGACTGTGCTCCATACCAGTGTGTTACACTATCACCCAACATTGGTTGAGCGTTGCCCGGGCACCGTCAAAGCACTGAGCACTGACCATAGCTGGGTGTACATGCCAAACTCAGCAGAAAAGGGTCATGCGTGAGGCTGGTTGCCAGCCAAAGCAGGGCTCCAACAAAATTGTTTGGAAGCAGGTTGATACTTCTGAAAGCACATACTTCCGCACGCAGAAAAGGCCGCATAGCCGCTGAGTGCCATCCTGCGCACACGGACACACAGAGCGGGCACAGCGGCAGCACATGGCACACTATCCTGAGCAGAAGCCCGGGCCGCTGGCGCTACTCATATGACTCATTCCAACCCTTAGCTACGTGGCGCAGTGCAGCCACTCGCCCCGGACTCGCACACTCCCCTTTCCAGCGCGCGCCTACGCAGCTTTGCCAGGGGGATGCACGCACGGTGGCTGGTTATGCCGCCAGCACAGACACAGAGTGCCTGTGACTCGGCACAAAGCTGACGTTGCCGCATGCGCGCGGCAAACGGCGCGCCACCGCCGCAGCAGGAGCACCATCTATGCGGGTCAGCACGCGGCGTCAGAACCGCGCAGGGTCGACGGCCTGCCCGACGCGCCGGGCGCCCCTGGCAGCGTCATGCTGCGCAGCAGCGTGCCGCCCGCGGCGGGCGCGGCGGGCGACGGTGTAAAGCCACGGCCGGGGCTCCCCCCGCCGCCGCCGGTCAGCGCGCTCGCCCCGGACAGGCGCGGCATCAGCTCCGCCTCGTGCTCTTCGTCCAGCGGCCGGAAGCGCTGGCCGCCAGACCCTAACCCGTGCCCCAGGTTCCAAGCCCCAGGCAACGCGGAGCCCCATCCCCCGCCGTCCAGCCCGCCGCCCGCGCCGGCAGCGCGCCGCGCCCTGCGTGCGCGCCACCACCCGCACGCCGCCACAAACATCATGCCGGCGAACAGCGCCGCGACCGCCACGCCCGCCACCGCCAGCACCAGGGTCTCGGGCGCAGGCCTGCACGCATGGGCAGCATGTCGCGCGAGCTCTGTGTAACCTCCAGCCGCCAGCTGCAGCGCAGCTGCAGCACAACTGTTGACAACATGCCTTGTTGACAACATGCCAGGACCGACAGCATTGGCTAGGCGCTCTCAAGACTGACCCTACGTCTGCTGCTCACACACCCTCACCCTGCACGAGGCCTTTGCAGCACAACACTGCATTGCGTTCGCTTCGTTCAGGGCGTGCGCACATGACCCAGCGCGGCGCGCCACCGGCGGTCAGAGCACCAGCTTGCGCGCGTGATGCTTGTTCTGTGAGTGGTGGCTTTTGACACCGCGGCTCCGATGACAGCGGTGGCCTATCCTGCGCGCGCGCACCCGGTCAGGCCAGCAGCACGCAGCGATTGCGCAATAATTTTGCGGCAAGCAGCACACATGCATGCTGTCACCTTTCCCCCTGCCCACGCCGCGCTCGCTCCCCTTCCCGCTGCAGCAGGGTGGGGGGGCACCTGGCGCGCGCGAAGGCGACTGGTCCGCAGGTCTCCGCCTACAAGGGACACACGCGCTGGAAAGCCCCACAGCACGCCAACAGGCAGGCGCCGGCGGACGCACTCGTGGCCGCGCGCCCGCCGCGCAAGACGCTGCGTCTGCAGGTGGGCGAGGAGCGCCCCCCGCGCACAGCAGACCCCCACCCATGCTGCAGCTGCCTAAATAAAAAAGGGGGTCAGAGACGGGTGCGCACTGCTCAATGAACTCGTGCCCCGCGCCGCCGGCAGGCACCGGGCAGGGCGCGTGCGCGGCACCGATGTCCTGGCACGCGGCCGCGCCCAGGCCGACGCGGCGCGCGCGCCGGTCGTACTGCACAAGCACGTTGCGGAACGAGATGCCGCCCAGCAGCGTGCCGGCCGCGCCGTTGTCGAACACGCCCAGGCAGTACGCGCCCGCCTCGCCCGTGTGCATGAACAGGTAGTTCAGCGGGCCCGTGCGCAAGTGCATGGCCTGCGCGCGAGCGGGGCAGGCGGGTCATCAACGCCTGCATCCGCGCCCAGGCGCCAGCCGACACCAGGAGCGCGCGCTGGCCAGGCCCTCGCAGCCACGCCGGCGGCGTCGGCGCACGTCGCGCCAGGCAGGCTTGCGTCGCGCTAAGGCACGCCGGCAGGCAGACACGTGCTGCCGTGACTTGGGCGCACGCCGGGGCACCCTGCGCGAGCTGGCTGTCTGGCAATTCCAGGCGCTGGAGACCCACCCTATTCCCCTACCCCACCCTGATGCTTCAAGCGCAGGCGGCACGGACCTGCGCAAACTGCAGCTCCAGGACCGGGAAGACGTGCTCCATGTCCAGCGCCAGCGAGTTGCCGCGGTCCACGTTCGGCCCGCCGCCAAAGCACACGTCCGGGAACTGCGCGCGGGGCGCTGCTGGTCTGCCAACCGCCTGAGCGGTCAAGGACGGGGCCGCGCCCAGATGCTGTTTGGCAACGGACACGGCCGTGCTTGCCACCCACAGGCGTTCCTGTGCAACGACAAGCAGAGGCTTTGTGCGACCCCAGCAGGCACGAGCGCTCAAGCAGTGGCGTTCGCCCAGACTCTCACCAAAGAGCTGTGCCTGCACCATCTGGCAGCCTCCATCACTCACGCACACACGTAGATGATAGCAGGTGCCTCGCAGCCAGCACCACGCGCGCGCCTTGGGGTCGGGCCCCTTGGTGACGTGCAGGCCGTGCGCGAGCGCATAGCGCGTCACCGCCTCGCGAAAGCGCAGGAACGCCTCGCTGGGCAGGTACGTGAACGTCGTGCCGCTGTCCAGCACGGTGCCGTAGCCGACCTCGTACGTGGCCTGCGCGCGCGCGCGGCGGCGGTCAGGGCAAGCTCAGGGCTTTCATACCCTAAGCGCGCGCGCATAGGCGGGCTGCAACTCCAACAGGCAACAAAAGCCAGTCAGGATGCCTTTGAAATCTACCGTTCTAGCAGGCTGCCCCGCAGAGCCCGTCACCACCCGCCCGCACAGGGGCAGGCCCCGGCAGGCGCGGCCCGGCGTCCGCCGCCGCGCGCGCGGCGGCGGCGCACCGGCCGCACGTCCAGCCGCTCGCTGCCGACCACCAGCGCCTCCAGCGCGCCGCTGTAGTTGTGACGGGCATGGGATCAGGGTTAGGGCGGCGCACCGGCCGCACGTCCAGCCGCTCGCCGCCAACCACCAGCGCCTCCAGCGACACGCTGTAGTAGTGCGGGTGCGCGGGATTGTCCAGCAGCGGCGTGTAGCCGAGCGCCACATTAAAGCGGCCGGCCACGTCCGCGTCGCCCAGCATCAGCGCACCCTCGCCTTCCACGCTCCCGAAGCACAGCGCAAACACGTCGTCGATGCTGCCCGCGCTCGCCAGCTGCGCGCCGCGCCGGGCGTCAGCGCGCTTGACAGAGCAGGACGTGCGTGGAGCAGGGCTAGCGAGCGCATGCCACGCCACGCAAGGCCAGTGGCCTGGGGCTGGCCGGCAAAAGCACGCTTGCCCTCGTATCCCCTATAGCCCGGCCCGGCCCCAATTAATGCGTCACGCTGATCAGCCAGAGAGCAGACGGCCCGCCCCAGGGTGCTGTCGAGCGCGGGCCAGCACAACCCCGAAGCACACAGTACGCCCAGCACTTACAACATTTTTCCCACACGTTATAAGCTATACCACGCGCGGGCATCAGCGCGCGCACCTGGTTGACGAGCGAGACCTCCGAGTTGCCCAGGCCGAGGATGCCGTCGGCCTCCTGGTTGTAGATCTCCCCGGTCTCCTTGGTCTCGCAGCCAAACACCACCTCCACGCCCCCGTCGCCGACCTGCAGCTGGTCCGCCACCAGCAGCCCCGCGCTGCTGCTCTGCTCCGCTGCGCGCCGCGCGGCGCCGCACACGGTCAGCACGCAGCATGCAACAGAAAGCGCCTGCCTGGGCTCCCCGCCTCGCTGCGCTCAAAGCTCCTCGGCCTCCTCGCAGCCGCGGCCACACCCCCGCCCTGTCCCCACGTCTCACCTCTGCGGGCCCCTCGCTGACCACCGTGGCTCGCTTGCGTATCCCCAAGTGGCTCAGGCACAGTTCAGGATGAAGTGCCCTCAAGTAGCAGGCGTTGAGCCAGCTCGACGCAACACGGGGGACAGTGTCAACAGACCCAAAAACAAGATGGTTACCACTGGACTGACTGTGTTCTTTGCAACGCACAGCAGAGCGCTCCCACTGGCAGGAGAAGCGCTTGCACACGGACCAAACGTACAAAGCACCCGGCCCACACCATGTTGGTGCCCAGTCCAACTTGCCCTGACTTGCTGCTTGCAACACAACTCCTGCATGCGACCCAGGACACCTGCATGCGCTCACAAGGCGCAGCTTCGCTGCTGTGCACGACTCTGCACAGAGGCATGCGGCGTACCATACGTGCGCTGGTAGGTGCACTCGTTGTTGTCTGAGCAGCCGCACGCCGGCCGCCCACACAAGCACTTTGCGCTGCCGCACGGCACCAGCTGCGAGGTCAATGAGCTGGCCGGGTCAAATGCGAGGTCCTGCGCAGCGGGCGCGCGGGTCACGCAGACAGCGAGGCAGGTTCGCGCCAGGCACGCAGCGCGCGGCCTGCTGCAAGCCCGGGGTGATGCAAGCCTGTCCGGCAGGCGGGGCGTCAGACTGGCGCTCCCTGCGCGCGCGCCTTGTGGTGGGGCCCGCAGTTCTTCCCGCACGACGCGCACGGCACGTACGTCATCGTGCTCCCCGTGTCGACTATCACCGCAAACTGCCGCTGTGGCGTGCCCAGCATGAGCGTCGCGTAGAAGTACCTGCGAGGCGCGCAGCGACCAACCCCTCGCACGCTAGGCCTGAGCTCGCCGCCACAGCACCTTCCCCAGCTTGCCGGGTCGGCCACCAACCCAGCAGCCGCGCGCGAGCGCAAGCCTGTCAACTCCAGGCGAGCGCAAGACTACGCCGCAGCACGGTCCCCAGTGCCTGCCCTGCTCAGCGCCTCCCTGTGCAGCTCAGCGGCTCTGCAGACGACGCAGGGCACCACTGAGAAGCAGGATTGCCGCGCCAGGTGCCACTCGCGCACCCATAGTCCTTCACAGCGCCGTGCAGCGGCAGCGTCGCGTTCCGCAGCAGGCCCCTAGCTAGCAGTCCACCGTCTCGTCTTGTGAGCGGGAGGACGAGCGAAGCGGCCTGTAAGCTCCCAGCGCCTGCCAGCAATGACGCAACCAGCAGCCACAGCCGCTCGCAGGGCACACCGAGTCCCATTGGGGACTCGCCGAGGGTTCCGTCACCTCAATCCTGCCGGCGTGCAGGGTCACACAAACACCGGCTGCGGGACCGCTTGATGCTATTCTGGCACTCTACCATGGAAATGGGCGCCGTAGAGTGCACCACCCTCACACTACCAGTACAACAGCCCCACCTGTGGTCGGGTGCTTCCAAGATTGAGGTCGGGTGCTTCCAGCTGAAGAAATGGAGCGGTGAAGAATGGAGCCCTGGGCGTAGGGTGCAGTTACGCGATGCACGGCAAAGCTAGCAGAGACTTTGTCCCTGATCACCCACAGAAACTTGCTTGTGCAGGACATCAGGTGTACGTACTTGCACCCCGGCCACCTTATTGACCACCTGTGTCCTTATCTAGCCGTTTAGCGCGCGGTGAAATGGGAGAGTCATTCAAGGCCTGCTGCGAGCCTGGCGCAGAGTGGTCGGGGACGCCGGCCGGCCGGGCGCGCCCTGAGCTGGCCCTGCGCCTGCTGCTGCTGAGAGCGCATGCATGCAGTCCTCCTTGCTCAAGGACTAGCTGCTGCCAGGCCGGGCGCGCGCGTGCCCCTGTCACGAGGAGGAGGACGAGGTATAACAGAGGTAACTGGGTTCTCTTGATGCGCAGACCGAGACTCTGGGCGGGCTGTCAGCCTACATCGCCAAGCCGGACAAGGCCGCGCCCGGGAGCCCGGCGATCCTGCTCATCCACGACATCTTTGGCTGGGAGCACAAGAATGCGCGCTTGTATGCGGACAAGATGGCCAAGCACGGTGCGCGCGGGATGGCGAGCCGCGGATGAGTCATGGGCGCATTGGCGCAGCAGGCCTTTGCGCGCTGTCCACCCCGGGCTGCGTTTATATTCAGAGTCCCTCTGCTGCTGCGTATAGTGGCGCAGGCTGTGAGGCGTGTGGCTTTGTGCCAGGGCAGCGGGTGCCGCAAGCGTGACCTGGCGACGATAATCAGACAAGCGCGGCACGTCTCACGCCGCATGCCAGCCGCAGGCTGCCTCGCAGTGCTGCCGCAAGCGCACCTTGGCAGCGAGAGCCGGACAAGCGCAGCATGCCTGACGTGGCGCGGCCGCCGCAGGCTTCCTGACGGCGCTGCCGGACTTTTTCCACGGCAAGGCGATGGAGCCGCCGAAGGACGCCAGCCACATGCCGGCCTTCTTCAGCAAGCTCCCCGCGTTCCTGGCGGACTTCCCCAACGACAAGGCGCGCCGCCCGGCGGGCGGCCTGGGCAAGCGCGGCGCGCTCTGCGGGGCGGGGCTCGTGCCACGCGCGCAGGCCCCTGCACCTCAGCCAGTGCCACGCGTGGGCGTGGAAGGTTGCAAGCCTCGAGGCCTGTGCCATGGGCCGACAGGTGATGCAGGACTGCAAGGCCGTCGTGGCCGCGCTCAGGGAGCAGCACGGCGCGTCCGCGCTCGGCGCGCAGGGCTTCTGCTGGGGCGGGCTCTACACCGCGCTGCTCCTCGCAGGTGCAGGCGCTCGGCGTCTTGCTCCTTGCACAGACCCGACTCGGCCGCCCACGCCGGCAGCATGCCCCCTCCTGTTGTTGCGCTGGATGCCGCACGGCGATGTGGCTGCCAGCGCTTGTCGAGGTGCCTTGCGCTCGGCCCCTTGCGGGGTAGGAGCGGGCCTTTGGTCACATGCGTTGCCTCTGCGGCGGCGGCCGCCCCCTTGCCTGGGCACTGGCGGCTGCGTGCACCTTGCACGCCCGGGCAGACCAGGAGAAGCCAGTTACACTAGGGCAGGCAGGGCAACCGTGTCCACATGCGCCGTGCCTGACCGCGACCGATCTGCCCGGCGTGTCGACCAAAGTACCCGGTCCAGTGCTCTGCCCGGTGCAAAATACCGCGGCGCCAGCAGCAGCGGCTCGCCCCGCGCCTCTCTGCGTGTTGTGCCTGGGGGGTGTGCGCTGACTCGGCCGCGGTGGCGCATGGTCAGGCAGCGGCGGCATTGATGCCGGCGTCATCTCCCACGGCTCGCGCCTCAAGGAGGAGGACGTGAAAGCCGTCGAGCGGCCCGTGTGGTTCCAGTTCAGGTGCGCTGTGCAGGCGCATGCCCGCCATGTAAGCACCTGCTGTGCCCAGCGCCGGTGCAGGGTGACATAATCCTACCCTACTCTACCATACCCCTCACATCTGGCATGCGCGAGGGGCTCGGCCTTAACCTGCGCGCCGGTGCCTGGGCGCGCTGTGTGCTTGCGACGCTGCGGTGCACGCCCGCTGCTAGCGCCGCGCATACTGCTGCCGGGGTCGCCGCCTCACAGCGCATGAGCGCGCGCTCCGCGCGGCGCGCAGCGACAACGACAAGCAGATCCCAGAGGACTTCCGGGTCAAGATCGAGGGGATGCTGAAGAGCAAGCCGGCGAGCGGCGGCACGTTCTACCAGGGCCAGGTGCGGGGCGCGCCTGCCACCCAGGGCTGTGCCCGCGCGCCCAGGGTCCGGCCGCCACGAAGCGCTGTGCAGCGCTGCGCCGGCTCGGCCTTGGGATAGCGTGCTTGGGAGCATGGCAAGGCCACTGTCCCTGTGACCCTCTGTTATTAGTTGCCATGCTTCTTGTGCTTTTGTACTTATCACACAAGAGTGAATGCTGCAGTTCTCTGGGAGCCAAGTCAAAATGGGGTGTAGAGCGCAACGCTACACATGAGTCCCTTTGTTTCAGGGCTGGTAACATGCGGGGGGTCATGCCTCGCGGCAGGAGCACGGCTGGACCATGAAGGGCGACGAGAAGGACCCCGCCGTGGCTGCCGCAGCGACCAAGGCCTTCAACGAGGCGCTCGAGTTTTTTCGTTCGCACCTCAAGGCCTGAGGGCGCGAGCGTGGCGGAGCTTCCAGAGGGCCCGGCTACACGCGCCCCTGGGCGGAGCGTGCAGGCGCAGGCGCTCCGGCTTGGCGGCAGAGGTGCAGGGTTTCGGGGGGTTGCCCGCAGGACCTCAGTCAGCGCGCCTGGCTTTGTGCAGCGCCGAACCACTTTCGGGGTCGGCCTGGGTTGGCACCGCCCTGTTGCCCGGCCGGCATGCGAGTGCAGCCGGGCGGCGCGAAGTTGTGCGCGCGCTCACGTGCTCTGATTCGGCTGCGTTGGTGCGCGCGTGATCAGGTGCATGCCGGCGCTCCCTCAAGCGCGGTGCACCGCGTCAGTCTATTTTGCGACATAATATCAATGCATGTTAGCGAACTGGTCTAGCAATCAGCTTTTGGATAGCCGAGCAGCAAAGTGCCCATCGCTGTTGCGTTTCGAAGATGGGTACAGTAAGTAGGCTAGCACCAAACATTAGCAAACAAGCCGATCAACTTCATTGTCCTGGCCTCCATGACGAGGGCGAGACATGTGTATGGTAGAAGTTGTGCATGCATGATGACTGGCTGAGAGGGCAAAGAGATGCGTAGTGCGAGACTGCTCTGCTACATCTGCGGCATTGCGCAAGCCCCTGCTCGGGACACTGACCATCACAGCATGCGCATCTGAGCTGGCCGTACACAGTTCTGGCACCACACACCAATATGTCAGCGACACATACTGTACAGCACGTTGACTTGCCTTGAGGCAGGCCCGGCATAAACATCCGGCGTAACAGAAACAGAGCAGGCAGCACCGGCAAGCAGGCCGCATTGAAACGGCAACTACATTGCCTGCACAGAACATGCGCGCGTGCGAAGCACTGGCGGACCCTGGACAGACCCTGAGTGTGTTATAGTAACAGGCCCAAGAGGCCGCCGCAGCTCGGGCGGCATAGGCGGGCGCAGCGCCTGCATCCCCGATCAGCGCAGCGGGTCGCCCCGGGCGGCAGGGCGACGTGGACATACGGCGGCGCCCACATTGCGCGGACGCGGCCACGTGCATGCGGGCGGCGCGCTAGCCCCGGCCCGCCATCACTTCTGCTGCCGGGGCAGGCCCAGGAGCTGCCGCAGCTCGGGCAGCGAGGCCGGCGCGGCGGCCAGCGCGTCGCCCACGCGCGCCGTCGCGGTCTTGAGCACCGCGTTAAACTCCATGTAGCCCGCGCGCCGCGCCAGCCACTCCGCATCCAATGCCGCAAATGCACAGCAGTACACCTGCAGACACAGGGTAGCGTTACGTCACGGCTATGGCAGCTTACAGGGGCAGGGTAGGGCGCGGCGTTGAACTCCATGTAGCCCGCGAGCCGCGCCAGCCACTCCGCGTCCTGCGCCGCAAACGCGCAGCAGTGCACCTGCCGGCGGTGCAGCGTCTTGCGCCTGAATTAAAGAGCTTGAAGTGCGCCTGTCAACGCCAGCATGGCGCCAAGCTTCATATCGTGCGGTGCCTGGCAGTGACAGCTGTGACGCACGCCATTACCAGGAGCCAGTGTGCTCCTGACGCTCCCGCAGGCTTGCCAGATGAAAGTCTATATTTCGTCCTCGCCGCTCGCGCCATCCCTGACACAGACCTCCTGCAGACACCCGCCCCGAACGCGCGCACCTCCTCGAACGCGGTGTCGCTGGCACACAGCAGCTGCGCGAAGCCGCGCGCGGCCGCGCTGCGCGGCGCGCCCGCAGGCGACGGTGCGGCCGCCGGCGCGGCCGCCGCGCCGCCCGGCGCCCGGCCGCGCAGCTCTAGCAGCTGCTCCAGCGCAAACGTAATGTTCACGCCGGCGACTGCAAACGGGTACTCCCACTCCGCGCGGTCGCCCACGCGCTTGTGCAGCAGCGCGTCGAACAGCGCCGGCGCCGCCTGCGCGGCGGCCGCTGGTGGGTTCAGTCAGGGTTCAAGGTTAAGGTTTCGGGCTTGCATCCAGTCAGGCACCAGCCGCCAGATGCCGATCTCCAGCAGCTGCTCCACCGGAGTGACGTGCCCACCAGGAGTGACGTCGGCCGCCATAGAAAGGTATCACTACTGCCTGTGCTCGCTAAAAGTCAAAAATCTGCAGAATGGGGTACGAAGAAATCCTACTGTGCACAACGCCAGTCTGCCGGCACCTGGAACAGCGTCCGCTGTCACATCACAGGCCGTGTGTGTGAGCGGGACAGCGCCGCCACGCTCCCCGCTCGCGCTGGTCATGCAGCAGCTGGGCATGCCATGCGCGCCGCGCCTCAGCCATGTACAGGTGGTTGGTCAGCGAGGCGAAGCCGCCGCCGCGGAAATCGCTGGCCGGGTCGTCGCGCTGCCAGCCCATGTCGCGCCAGCGCGCCGCGCGCGGGCCCTCCCAGGGCGCGCCAGGGAACGCATGGGCCCACAGCCGCTGCAGCGCCTCCTGCGCGGCCGCGGCACCACTGCTCTGAGGTAGGGGCTTGTCTAACTGATGCCAGGGTGTCGGCGGCCTTAACACGGCGCTTCCGGGTGTCCCGGGTGTGTACTGCACCAACTGTACTGTGTATGAGCGTGCGCATGCAGGCCTGCGCTGCGGTGGCTGCGCGGCGACACACCGCAGAGCTGACTCGCTTCGCAGCAGGTGTCAGCTGTGTACGCTGGCGCACAGGAGCGCGCCTCGTGCTGCGTGCTGTCTGGGTCGTACTGGACCTGGAGGCGCGCCCGCAGCTCCGCCAGCCGCGCCTCCTGCACCGCCAGGGGCCCCCACTCGGCGCGCTGGCCAATATGCGCCTCGGCTTCCCAGCACCAAGCGAATAACGCGCACACCCGTGCGGGGGCTGGTCTATTGTATGGCACTCGCAGAGACCGTCTGGCGCGCCACTGACCGCAGCACTTGCAGAGACAGTGTGGTGCGCGACTGACCGCCGAGACAGTCTGGCGCGCTACTGACTGCAGCACTTGCAGAGACAGGCTGGTGCGCTACTGACTGCAGAGACAGTCTGGCGCGATACTGACCGCAGCAGTGTGCGACCGAGCGGCGCGCCTCGAGAGCGTTCAGCCGGAACGGCCGCAGGCTGGCCGGCAAGAAGGGCGCCAAGCAGCCCGCCAAAGTCGCTGCGCGCGTGCATCCCCGGTCATGGAAAGGCGTGCTGCACTGGAAGGGCTCAAGCGCTGCGTTGCCTGCGTGCCGGCCACTGGCAGCTTGCAAAACCAGCAGTGCCTTCACAGGCAATGTGTGATACGCACCCCATACGCTTGAGCAGAGCACGGACCAGAGCTCGGCCCAGTCGATCCTGTTCACGCTGCGCAGGACGAGCGCCACGCTGGCGCCTTTGCCTCTTTCCCCGTTGCCGCCGCCCTGCTGCGTCCCCGCACTGCTTGTCCCTGCCGCACTGCAGGACGTATCCCTGTGCGGCGCGCTCCTTTCCCGCCCGAGCAGCGGCTCGTTGAGGTCGTCAGCGTCCCCGTCTCCTGCGAGTCGCGGCAAGTCGCGCCGGTGTGCTCTGGCTCCTGTAGAAAATCATCACGGACACTGCCAAGCGCCTGCTACGCGCCTGCATACGCTCGGCGCCGCATCTCGCCCATGGCACCACCGCTGTTCTGCTCGAGAGCTCCTAGTGCCTGACCAGGATGTTGACACACATACACCACCGGTGCATTGCTACCATCTGCCTCAGTTGCTTGGGGGTGAGACGGGCTCTGGGGAAGTTGCAGCGCAAAGCAAATGCTAAACTTATTTATTTAGAAATAATCCCAAAAGTTTCTGAACGGTAGCTGCATGCTGTTCTGCTTAGTTGATGGCAATGTGGGTGTGTAGTGCATGTGTGTGTAGTGCATTCTGCTCCACTCTTGCTGCGGACTCGCAAGTCCGTTTCATCAGCACGCCTGCGCATCATTCCTGCACACGGTCTGTGCTGGTAAAACACACCGACTCTTGACCATGGCCATTGATAGCGGAGATGGCGTATTGTTTAAGCTCACACAGCACTTCCTGCAGAAAAGTGTCTTGGTGCTCGGCTTTTGGGCTGCAAGGCGCCAGGTACAGCGCTGTAAAACCAAAGGAAAGTCTGGTGCGGAGCCTGACCCAGCGCTGAAACATGCAGTCCTTTTTTCTAGCATTGCCACTAGCTGCCAGTTGCCGATACGCCGTGTGCTCTGGTACTCTTGCTACCGACCTGGCCGACTTGCACACCTCTGCTGGCAGCAGGCGAGCCGCAGGCGACCGGCTACCGGCTTTTGAAAACCCCCAAGCGCGACTTCCAGCCCGCCAACCCCCTGTGCGCCAAAGATACCACATAGCACTGCTCCAAGGCTCTTTACACACATACAAAAATCATGTAGTGTTACTGTGTGCTTGTTCGAGCGTGCAGGTGGTTGGTCGAGGCGGCGCGCTGGGCGACGACCGGCGTGCCCCCGGACCGCCGGCCCGCCGAGTGCCCCGCGCTCACCGCCTTCAAGGTGCGGGCTGCTGGTGTGCAGCCAGGCAGGCCCACTGACCCACTGAAGCTTAGCGGCCAATTGCTTGGCTTCGGCAGCGCTCTGTCCCGTCTCTCTCGGACAAATGGCACTGTGCACCCTCACCTGCATGGTGTATGGCTGCTCGCCGGGTTTTTGGGCATGCGGCGCTCTCTGCTGCAATCTACAGGTTCTGTTTAAGCTGCACTCTGAGAGCACGTGCTTCGTATTTGTATAGGCGCACTCCACGACAGTCACCCTGCAGTCTTCCAGCATGCGCACCGCGCGCTTGCCCTGCTGCCCAGCTGTCCTGGCTGCAGTCCCTGTGCATGTGACAGGGGTTGCAGTTGGTGTGGCTCTCGCCCTGCACCTGCTGATGCGTACTTTGGGTTGTGACCTTGCTGCGCCGCAGGAGGAGGTGGGCGAGCGCGGGCTGAGCGTTGCGCCAGGGCGCGCGGCGCGGGAGGCGCTGTTCATGCTGGACCCCGACGTCGCCTACCTCAACCACGGCAGCTTCGGCGCGTCGTTCAGGTCTGCCGCGCCATGCGCCCAATCAGCGCGCCGACTGTTGCTCTGTCCATGACATGCATGCGCTCATGTGTGTACTACTGGGGCGGAGCATGGCAGTCTGCCAAAGGAGCATCCCATTTGTCCTGATAGTGGGCTTTTCAGTGTGCGTTCTCATCATCTTTTCAGTTTGTGCAGGGCGGAGGTCCGTTGCGTGCGTGCATTGCCTGGGGTCAGCCACAGCATGGTGTTGACGACTTTGTCCACAGCTCTGCATCTGCGCTTACAGGTTCTGTGCACAGAGGGCGCTGACGACGCATAGTATCCATCCCTTGCGACTTGGCAAAAGGCAGGCGGGTGCATGACTATCGCAGCCCGGCTGGCATCCATGCAGCAGGGCGCCACAGACCCCCCGGCGCTGGAGCGCGCGCGCAGGCTGGCGGCGGAGGTGCAGGCCTGGCACCAGGCGCGCATGGAGCGGGAGCCCGTGCGCTACTTTGAGAGCGAGCAGCTCGCGGCGCTGGCGCTGGTGCGCGCGCCCGCCCCTGCTGCCGCCCGCTCAGGCGCGCGGGGCGGCCGCAGGCGCTTGCGCGCCCGCACCTGTCCACACCGCACATCTGTCCACACCCCTCTGGCACTTACATAATGCGCCTGTAAGTGCGCCACTGAAGTACCAGCGCGATCAGCCATCGGCGTCCCGAGGCATCTCCTCAGGCAGCACTCCCTGCTGTGCTTGCGAGGCGTGACCTCAGGGGTGGACCGACACGCCCTAACCCTGCTCGTGCCCCCGCGCCAGGCCAAGGCCGAGCTGGCGGCGTTCATCGGCGCGGCGCCACAGGACGTGGTCGCGGTCACCAACGCGACCGCTGCCACCGCGGCCGTCATGGCCTCCGTGCCGCTCGGCCCGGGCGACTGGCTGCTCTGCACCAACATGACGTATGCCGCGGCGCGCGCCCGCTGGCTCCGGCTCCTTCACAGTCTGGCGGGGGTGCAGCGGTGGTCCATGGGGGTGGGTACGCCGGACCGGCGCAGGCCGGGCGCGCGCGGCAGCGCGCAGGCAACAGTCCCAGGCCCGGTTGCTTGCAAATGGACGTGTGCGGGTCAGCTCCAGATGAAACTTTGTTTCGACAAGAATCACCCCCCCCCGCCCCCTTTCCCCTAACTGATGAGAAGATAGTTATAGGGTTTCAACATGCCCCAGGTCGCGAACGCGCTGGCGCGCACGGCCGAGCGCGCGGGCGCGGGGCTCCTGGTCGTCGAGCTGGACCTGGACACGCTGCTGGCCGGCGACGCGGCGGTCGCGGCGCGCTTCGCCACGGCGCTCGCGGCGGCGCCGCGCGGCCGCGTGCGGCTCGCGTCGTCGACCACATCGGCAGCAACCCGCCCGTGGAGTTCCCGCTGCGGGACATCATCCCGGCGTGCCGCGCCGCGGGCGCCAAGGGCGCGCATCCCTGCCCGCCAGCGGTGGGCTGTGCTTCCCAGCGCCTCGCGCGGCATGCTCGGTTTGCATAGGGACGTTTGCATGAGTCATGATGCGCGGCTCTCAGAAGTGCCTCCAGAGGTGGCATGCGGTGAGTTAGCACAGCTGCATGGCGAGTGACGCCAACAGTGAGCCCCAGCCAAGCATGCCAGGCTCACTTGATGCACACTGGACCAGCAACAGGATCTGCGGCAGTGTGGCGTTACAACCGCTTTGCAAGCCCCTGCGCCGGGGCTCCTCTGTTGCTGCATGTGATGGACCCGGCGGGGCGCGGGCGGCAGTGCTGGTGGACGGCGCGCACGCGCTGGGCGCGGTCCCGCTGGACGTGCCCAGCCTCGGCGCAGACTTCTACACGAGCAACTGCCACAAGTGGCTCTGCACGCCCAAGGCGCCGGCCCCAGCCTGCGTATCCCACATGGCCTGCTCTTGGGGTCACGGGGTGGTGCACAACATCCAGAAGCTAATGAGACGAAGCTGCAAAGCTCCCATGTGCCGGGGAGTCCCGGCGCCGCTGTGGGTGCACCGCGGCTGCCGCATGCGGCACCCGGGCAAGCTCTGGCATGGGCAGGACAGCCTGCCCAAGCTGCACAGAGGCCACCCTGCCCTGCTGCCCAACAACGGAATCCTTTTCCTTCTTATGTGAGGAGCGAAAGGTATATATGCTGAGCGGCGGGCGCGCAGGCCGCGGCATTCCTGTGGGCGGCGCCGGCGGAGCAGGCCGCGCTGGTGCCGCGCGTGACCTCGCACGGCTTCCGCCTGGCGCGCCCGCGCTCCCCAGCCGCAAGCGCGGCGGCTGCCCGCTGTGTCGCCTGTGCTGCGTGCAGCCCGCTGGCCGCGCCCGGCGCTCTCCGCCGCTCGGCCGGGACTCGGCACGCCTGGCAAGCTATTGGGATGCTGCACTGCTGCCCTGACCGGACGTGGCACTGGGTAGGAAGCCGCTTGCATACTTGCTCAGGCGCTTAGCATTGACTTGACATGCCTGCCGTATCACTGGTTAGGCTTATAGGATGCCCCTATCATTGCCGGCACTGCCCCGGCAGGACGTGCTCCTATGTGAGAGGCAGCGGGCGCGCGCGGGGTCAGGGCTTCCAGGGCGAGTTTTTGTGGGCGGGCACGGCCGACGGAACCGCCTGGCTGGCCGTGCCGGCCGCGCTGGCGGTCATCGGCGCGCTGGGGCGCGGCGCGCAGGCCGCGCACGCGCGCCAGCTGCTCGCGGCGGCCGTGCCGCTGCTGCAGGCGGCGCTCGGCACGCGCGTGGTTCTGGGTGCGGGGCCCGGCCTGGGCGCCTGCAGGCCAAGCAGTGGGGCGCCAGGGACGCAGGCGGCGTGTCAGCCGCCCTGTTTGCAGCAGCGTGGCATGCGGCTGTTGGGATGAGCACCTTTACTCGCATGGCTCGAGCCAGACAGCAGGGCACTCTTTGCGACCATGGGCCCCTTGCCTATTTTGGCCGGGACAGGAAGCTCAGGTTGTCGCGGCCAGGCATGTCAAGTCAGGTCCTCCCTGACCTTGCCCTTGCGCATGCCGCTCCGAACCGAGGCCACGCATGCGCCAGGGAGCGGCACGATGAAGCTCCTGGACCTGCCCACGCTGCGCGGCTTTGAGGTGTCCGCGGCAGCAGCTTGGCGGCTGCATGAGCTGCTGCAGTCGCGGTACAAGGTCGAGGTGCGCGTGCAATGGCAAGCGCGCGTGCTGACCCCTGCGTCTGCTTCCTGGCGACCGGTCTCTTTAGCGTGGTTTGTGTGAAGCGTGAGTTGATGTACTGAGTGTACGTATTGCTTGACAAAGCTGGCCGTGCTTGAGTGCTGTGTGTACACTATTATCCCGGCCTTCACAAACATAAGGAGATGCTGCGTCCCACGTTTGCAGGTGTCTCTTGCTGGCAGTGCCAGCACTGCTGACTTGCAGCTGTTGCACAAGAACACAAATCTGCGTATGCGCCGCGAATTGAGGCAGCTTCAAAGCTCATGGGCTGCTGCATGTGGCGTCCTTCAAGGTGGCCTGATGTCCTCATGCTGGCAACCTCGAGTCAGTGCGCAGTCCGCACCGTGCTAGCTTCACCAGACCGCCGCTCTCGCACTCAGCAGCAAGCCGTGCCTGCTCAACTTGCGCGCAGGTGCCTGTATCGTGCTGGGGCGGGCGCCTGTGGGTGCGCGTGTCAGCGCAGCTGTATAACGAGCTCGAGGACTACAAGCGCCTGGCCGCCGCTGTTGCCGAGCTCCGAGGCGCGAGCTCGTCGACCAGCCCTGTTGATGGGCTCGCCAATGGCATGCCGCCAGCGCTCGACCAGATGTAGTGTTTGTGTCGGGAGGTGGACCTCCTGATATGGACCGGATCAGTCTTGTGACCGAGAGCCTTGCACAGGACGCCTAGTGGAACACTGCCCAGCTCGATTCTTTGTCACACACAGTTGAGCATTGTCAGCTCAGGTGGCCAGGCGTGGTGTGCGCACAGAGCCGAATACCTTCGCGTCTTTTCAGGAGCCTGTCCGCGTCCCAGTCTTGCCAACCACTCATTGTGTTCTGCTCACGCGCTGTTCATCCTGTCCAGCTCTGTCATCAACGCGCAGTGCTTGCGTGTATGCATCTATCTACTGATCCAGTTCCCGCCATGTATTGTTCGCACTACCAGGGAGTCCAAAGAACTGGGACTGTATCAAATTTTCGAGGCATGCGCTCAGACGCTGAGGACGCTGCCTATAGTGCCCTAGCGTGCGCTGCGTGTACTGAATTGTTCAGAATGTATGACTGGTGTTCAATGCACGCTGCAGCTCTGCGGACACTGTAGTTCTGGCAGGAACATTGCGTGTAACATGCTGTTTGACGCTATGAGCTGAGCGCTGCCTCTGCAACCAGCTCGAGACAATGCACACATGCTACAACCCCGCTCTACGCCCCGTTGGAGGACTGCAGCGACTGCAGCACCTGCAGCGCCTCCCCAACATGCTGCTCCGGGTTGAACTGCGCGCCACAGAGATGCTATTGACAGCGCTTCCTTTACCTGTTCTCAGCGGACACACCATATACATGCACAGTGCTGCATGGCAAGCCTCATATCTCCAAAGACCATACTTGCAGCTGCGCATGCCAGTGATGCATGCAGTCGGCGTCATCTGCTTCAGACCAGTGGGGGCTGGCAGGGAGCCGTGGAGGGAGCGCGCCTGGTTGTTGAATGCCAGAACAACCTTGCCTTTCTTGTCGATCACAAATGTCTCTCGGCCTGGCAGAAGGCCCAGGAAGTCGCCCTGGCAGCCCCCACCTCACGCCTTGCTCAGCTTTCAAAACTGATCAACGGACAAGGCACCTGCTGTGCATCATCGCAAGATGGGGGATGGCGCTAGGTTGTTATACGCACTGAGATGGGCTTTGGCTCTTCGATCAATGCATTGTGACACACCACAGAACAGACAGGCTCACTGGGCCTTCCGCGGCCTTGATCAACTCATGGAGCGATTACGATGCATCCACAAGAGGCACTGCCAGACCACGACACCAAGCGGTGCTGTGAATGCCAGCAGAAGCGAGGGCGGCAGCAAGCAAGGCGCGTCGCGCGCCTTGATGTCAAAGTTCTTGCGCAGCAGCTCGCCGGCGTCTGACAGCAGCGGGAAGGGCAGCCGCTGGTTCTGCGCGCCAGTACACACTGGACGCTCTGGCGCGGGTGAGGGATGCGCTGGGCTCTGACAGCATGATTAAAGGCCCTCACGACCCTTGAGCAGGTTGCCTCCGGACAGACAGCTGCACGCCATGCATGCTCAGACGCATGTTGGCTGAGTGATGATCGTGACAGCAAACCAGCCTTAAGCTGAAGCCAGAAAGGGCATGCAATTATGGAGCTGCTGTGCTCGCCTCATTTGTAAGGCTGAGGTGGATTCTTTCGAGGTTGCGTAATGCCACAGCACATGGATGCAGAGGGAGGCATGGTGCCAGCAGCTCGGCCAGGTGCGCGCATGCGCGCCTTGGGCAAACTCAGCCCAATTTGTTTTTCACTATTATTATATATGTATAATTTCATGCGCGCGCCTTGGCAAACTCGGCGTTGACCTGCGGCGAGTCGCTGCTGATGCCGAGCACCTCCGCCAGGCCCTGGAACTTCTCATAGTCGTCCCTGAGACCAGAAGCGCCACAGCCTGTGAGTCGACCAGGACTTGTGACAGGCTATGTGAAGCGCCACAAGGGCCGCCAGGCAGCTTTTGGCGTCTGCGCAAACCTTGGGTGCCGCTGAACAACGAGCAGGAGAAGCAGGGTACCAGAATGTAGACACGCATGCAGTTGGCACTCCCAGGCATACCTGAATTTGCATGCCTGCTTGGTACATCCCGGCGTGGCCGCCTGGACCAAGTGCACAACCAGTGACATCTACTTGCACCATACGACCAGAGGACTGAGTGGGGAGGACAAGCGCACGCCGTCCACATAAAGAAGTATATTAACTCGCAATGTCCCTTTAGACAACGGCATACCTTGGGATAGAAGAAAAGCACAACGTTGGACTTCCCCTCAAAGCTGCTGAGCGCCATGCCCTTGCCGTCCTGCGTCTTGAGCACCCTGGCCGCCTCCCACGAGCAGCGTCGTCGCCTGTTTTTGAAGCTACAGATGCTGATGTGAGGCAGGCTGGGAAGAGGGAGCACACCTGTAGTAGTCGGGGTACTCTGACATCTTGTCGCCTACCTTGAGGGCCTGCACGACCGTGTTGCAGGGGGTAT
>JAABUO010001663.1_pt1 | contig 28368 bp, 26 predicted proteins | sample 5559291 | NCBI WGS metagenome assembly JAABUO01 (sample SAMN10711878, study PRJNA513372) | rock metagenome | isolation source: Antarctica rocks | place: Antarctica: Victoria Land, Finger Mt sud | reverse complement strand
TGAGCGCGATGGGCCGGGAGAGGTCGAGCAGCCGGCGCGCGCGGGGATGCGCCAGGATCGCCGCCGGGTCGCGCAGATCGGCCTCGATCGCGGCCGCGTGGGGCACGCCGTCCCGGTCCAGGAGCTGTCGGCTGTAGCGCACCGCGACGGGATCGGTATCCACGTAGACGACGCGGGCCAGGGGGTTGATCGCCTGGGCCAACGCGTGGACGTTGCCGACGGTGGGCAGCCCCGCGCCGATGTCGAGGAACTGGTCGACGCCCTCCCCGGCCAGGACGGTGACAGCGCGGCGCAGGAAGGCGCGGTTGGCGCGGGCGGCGAGCGCGCTGTCCGGGGGTACACCGCGTTCAGCGCGTCGAAGGCGGCGCGGTCGGCCGTGAAGTTGGCGTCGCCGCCGAGCGCGTAGTCGTAGATGCGCGCCGGATTGGGCCGGTCCAGGTCATCGCGTCGTCCGTCGGTCGTCATCGTCCTTCCCTCCTTGGGTAGCCTTGCCTAGTACACCTTGGCCGAGATAACTTTGCGGTCTCCGAGGCGCCGCGGTGCCCGTGCGCTGCCATGCGACCGCAGTCGCAGGCGTCCTCCGGCTGCCAAGGTAATTAAGCCAAGCTGTACTAGCCTCCACCTTTGTCCGCGCCTCTGGTCTGGGGGCTGCCCAGTGCGCCGCGCGAGGGCGCCATCAGCCAGACGAGGCGCGCAAACACAACAAGCACAACGCGCGGCGCCTCACGGGGTGTTGTCAGTAGCATACCGCACGGTGGCGCCGCCCGTCCCCCACACGGCGCGGCATCAGGTCACACCGCTGGCCTATCGCATCATCGCACTGGTGCGATAGGCCGGTATCAATAAACGCGCTATCATAGACGTAAGGACCTGCGGCGGTCGCGCGGCGATCATAGGCGCCGAGGGTCAGGACAGCACCCGTGCGCGTCACCCTTCTGGAGAGCAACCCCGGCATCGCGCTCGTGCTGCCCCGTGTCTGCGACGCTCTGGGCATCCCCCTCACGGTCGTCGGTACGGTCGATGCCGTACGCCGGGCGACGCGCCGGGCCACCAGCGACGACGTCATCAGCGTCGATTGCTCGCTCGACCGCCCTGAGGAGTGGGCGCGCTGCCTCGCCGTCGTCCGCCAGACCAGTCTGGATGTCCACATCATCTACGACCCCGCCGCGCCCGACGACACGATAGACCGCTCCGCTCGCGCGCGCGCCACGCAGGGCGCCCTTACGTGGCTGCCCGCCCCCGCCGGCATGATCGCGTTCCTGACGCTCCTGCGCGGCTGGCGTGACCAGGCGCTTCAAGCACGGGCTCTGGCAGCCGCAACGGCCGCTCACGGACCATCAACGGCGTGTGTGGGCGCTAGTCGCCGAGGGCCGCTCGCACACAGAGATCGCGCATGCGATGGGCAGCAGCACAGGCGCGGTCAAGCAGGACGTGGCGCGCATCAAGGACAAGCTCGGCGTCGACACGACCGAGCAACTCAAGATCGCCTACCGCTGGGTGGCCGACCGATGACGGTGAGGGCATAACGTCCGCGTGCGTCCCGTCGCGGCCGCCCTGGATGGCAAACAGGCGAGTGCGGATGGCGGCTTTGGATGGCAGACAAGAGGGGCGCATCTGTGCGATGATAGGTCCACGTTCGTCTGAGGCCGCCGGTTGTCGGCGACACGCGACGCTGGGTGGCACGGCGACACCGGAAGGATAGACCGACGATAGGCGAAAATCGCGCGGCACACTGTCTGGTTTTGCCGCTTTCGGGTGACTACTAGACAGGGATAGAGTGCAACGGCCCCCTCGGTACGGAGCGCACGCCCTATTGCCGCGAAGGAGAACGACCCCATGCACATGCAGCCCACGACGACAGTATTGCTGATTAGTTCGCCGCACCTCAATTGGGAACGACTACGGGCGTTGCTCGCCAAGCAACGCCATGCCCAAGTCGTCGGGGAGGTCCACCAGTGCGACGAGGCCGTGCGGCACGCCGTTGGCGAGCAGCCCGACGTGATTATCGCCGGCTCGGACGTGCCAGGCGTCCCCATCATCGTGCTCGTCCAGGAACTGCGTGACGCCAGTCCGGCGAGCCGGATCGTCGTGGTGGGCAAGCTATTGGACAGCGTGTGCCATCGCCAACTCACGGATCTGGGCGCGCGCGGATTCCTTTTGTGGAAGGACGTGACCGAGGAGACCTTGTGGCCCCTCCTGGAGTATAGTGGACCCAGTGCATTTGCTTCTCGATGCGCCAATGGCCGCGCAACAGACACACAGCACCTCCCTGCCCGCTCCAGGCTGTAGACTAATCATGCCGTAGACCTGTTCGTAGTGATCTCTACCCATCTTCTTGATGCATATGAGATCTGGTGATGGTATCCCCTCCCCTGCTCACCGGGCAACGCGCCGTGGTGACGGAGCGCGGCTAGCGGAGTCGTGCCGGGTCCGTTGTCGTGGCCGGTCACGAGTGCGCCCCTGGGGGTCCCCACTTTCATCACCGATCTCCGTTGTGCAGGTCGTCGCGATCCGCGCCGCGCCCCTGCCCTGGAGTACCCTGCTCTTGTAGCAGCACCTCAAGCATCGCCGCGGCGGTCCGGTCAACGGCACCCGCGCCACTCCACCCCCGGTTCTGGCCTTGGCTGCCGCCGCGGTCCCGCTCCGCGCGCATCCACGGCTCGGGCGCGCGGCCCAGGCCCTCCCATGCCTTGCGCACCGTTCGGCGCGTGTAATCGTCGATATGCCACGCCTTGCGCTAATGAAGGTGCGGGCTACCCTCGACCGTCGCCCGCTGCAACTCACGGCCCGTAGCGGTCGGGTACGTGTGCGCCAGGTCCTTCACGATCATGTCGGTGATGCTGTGGAGTTGTCCCTGTGCCTGGTCTTCACATCAAGAACCGCGCCGTGCCCCTACTACGGGAGCCATATCCGCCGACGCGCCCTTACTGCCAGAGGCGCTGTGTCCCTAACGCGCGTCCCTGCGGTGGGGTTGACGTGGGGTGCGCCCCGTGATTGTGATGGCAAGCGCCGTGGGCCTGGCCTTAAAAGACCAGGGCAGGGACCGGACCTTAAAAGGTCTCCCGACGCCAGCCGCGAGAGATAAACGGACGGCGCACATGTCGCACCCAGGCAGACCTTTTAAGGTCCGTCTCCTGCCATGACCTTTTAAGGTCAGGCCGCGTTTCACAATCACGGGGCGCGCCCCTAACGCGCGTTGGTATTGACAGGGGCGGGCATTCTGTGTACTATAGAAATACCTAGACGATCTATGCAAAGGAATGGCGACGACGGTGAGCGCGGGGACAGGGACGGGGACTGATCTGAAGCGCGGCTCGATGGCCACGCTTATCCTGACGATGTTGCGCGACGGCCCGCTGCACGGCTATCAACTGGCGCGCGAGATCGAGCGGCGCAGCGAGGGCTACTTCGATTGTAAGGAGGGCACGCTCTATCCCGCCCTGCACAAGCTGGAGCGCGAGGGCTTCCTGCAGAGCGAGTGGCGCCAGGCCGGTGAGCAACGGCGACGCAAGTATTACGTGCTGACGCCGGCTGGCGCGCGCTACCTTGACGCCGCCGTGGCCGAGTGGCGGACCTTCGCCACGCGCCTGCTGGCGATGATCGAGGCCTAGCGCTATGACCATGAAAATCGACCGCTACCTCGCCTCGGTCCGCGCCGGCGCCGCGCTCGACGACGACGCGGTCGAGGAGTTGCGCGCGCATCTGGAGGACGCCGCGACCGACCTGCAGCTGCGTGGACTCGACCCGTCGGCGAGCAGGCGCGAGGCGTTGCGCCGCTTCGGCCAACCGGAGGACATCGGAGCCGCTTTCGTGCACGCCCGGCGCGTCACACGGCTGGGCCTCTATGGTCCGCGCTCGCTCCTCGCCGCCCTCGTCGTGGCCCTCTCGCTGGCCGTCCTCGGCGGCGGCGCCGTGGCCGCGGCGCGCGTCCCGCGACAAACTATGCGACAAGGGACGCCCCGCCATGCCCTCCACGTTGTCCACGACACGCCGGCGCCGGCCGTGACCCGCGCCGCACGGGAGAACCACCGATGAAGCCGCGTTTCTCACTCCTACTGCGCGAAGTGCTGTCGACGGTCGCGCTGGTGCTGCTTATTGGCGGCGCCGGCCACCTGCTCGTGCGCAGCGTGGAAGTCGACGGTATCAGCATGCTGCCCACCGTGCACACTGGCGAGCTCCTCTTCGTCGACACCCTGAGCTACCGGCTGCACGCCCCACGGCGCGGCGACATCATCATCCTGCACCCACCTGTAGACACACAGGAAAACTACATCAAGCGTATCATTGGCCTGCCGGGCGACCGCGTCCAGGTTGAGCGGGGCACGGTCTACATCGACGGCGTGGTCCTCTCCGAGCCCTACCTGCACGAGCCGCGCACCTACAATTGGGGGCCAGCCCGTGTCCCCGCTGGCGACTACTTCGTACTTGGCGACAACCGCGACGTCAGCTACGATTCGCACATGTGGCCGGCGGGCGAGACTTATCTACCGCGTAATGAGATCGTGGGGCGCGCCGTGCTGGCCTACTGGCCACTCCCTGACCTACACTTGTTCGGAGGCTCCGCCTACGCTAAGGGCGCGCGGTAGCGTTATGTAGCCGTGGGGTGAGGCCACGCACATGCGTTCGTTGACCTCCCATGAGGCTCCATGGAACGCGGCGCCGCCTTCTCTTTGCAGGGCCGCGCGTGCCACAGCGCAGGGCGAAGCCGCGAATGTCGACGGGAGCCAACTCAGATATCTGGCGAGAGCCGCGCGTCGTACTACGGCGTGCCGTTAGCGCGGACGCGATGAGCCGCGCCGTAGTACGACAAAGAGGAGTAACGACGTGCGTGCAACGGTCTTCCATGGCCCAGGCGATGTGCGGGTCGAGCAGGTCCCCGACCCCCGTATCGAGCAATCCACCGACGCGCTCGTGCGCATCACCCATGCGTGTATCTGCGGCTCGGACTTGTGGCCGTACCGGGGGATCAATCCCTGGCAGGAGGGCTGGCGTCTCGGCCACGAATTCATCGGCGTCGTCGAGGAGGTTGGGGCCGACGTGCGCACCGTCGCGCGCGGCCAGCGCGTCCTGGCGCCCTGGTATTTCTGCGATGGCGCATGCGAATTCTGCCACGACGGGCTTTCGACGTCCTGCGTGCAGGGTGGGGGTTGGGGCGCGCGCAACAATGGGGGCCAGGCGGAGGGCATCCGTGTGCCCTGGGCCGATGGGACCCTGGTCGCGCTCCCTGACGGGCTTGACGATGACGATCCCGTGTTCGCCGCCATCGCGACGCTGACCGATGTGATGGCCACGGGCCACCATGCCGCCGTCGCCGCCCAAACGCGGCGAGGAGGCACGGTGGCGGTGGTCGGGGACGGCGCGGTGGGGCTTTGTGGTGTGTTGGCGGCGCGGCGCCTGGGCGCGGAACGGATCATCGCCGTGGGCCACCATCCCGCGCGCCTGGATATCGCGCGCGGGTTCGGCGCGACCGACGTGGTGAGCGGGGACGACGAGGCGGCGGCGGCGGCCGTTCGCGAGTTGACCGCGGGGGGCGCCCCATCGGTGCTGGAATGCGTCGGGACCAAGGCCGCGATGGACCTCAGCTTCGCGATCGCGCGAGCGGGCGGGACGGTCGGCTTCGTGGGTCAGCCGCACGGGACGGACGTGGTGAATATCCGGCGCATGTTCCGCGACAACGTCGCCCTGCGTGGAGGAGTAGCCACTGTCCGCGACTACATCCCGCAGCTGCTGCCCGAGGTGCTCGCCGGGACGCTCGACCCGTCCCCGGTGCTCGACATGACGGTGACGCTGGACGATGTGCCGCGGGGCTACGCCGCGATGGATCAGCGACGCGCGCTCAAAGTCTTGGTGCGCACGGGCGTGTAATCGGCGGCCTTGCCACCCGCGAAAACTCGCTCGCGGCGTCCGTCGTGAAAAAAAGGTTCGGCCGTCCGGGGCGAACTGGCCGTGCGCGTACATCACCGGTGGGGTGTGCAGCGTGAGAGGCGTCGCTTCACCGCTCTCGAGGTCCACGAGGATGAGCGTCGTGTCGAGCGGGCCAGTCCGGCGCATGACGAGCAGGCGGCGTCCGTCCGATGACCAGTCGGTGACGAAATTGCTCCCGTCCTGCGCGTACATGTAGCGCACGTTGCTCCCGTATCGTGGCGCCGCTGTCACCCGAGCCGATCGGCGATGATCCGTTCCAGGGACGCGCCCTCCCCATCCGCCCAGGCCGACCCGAACGCCGCTGCGCTGAGTTGGGCGCGCACGCTCGATATGGTCCGCTCATAGCCGGCGCGCCAACTTGGAGGAAGGGGCGCGCCCATCGTGAGTCGCAGGCGTCCCGCCGCGCCTAGCAGCAGCGCGGCGCGCTCCGCCTGGCCCTGGGCCGCGTCAATGAGCGCTAGCCCCTCCAGATCCGTCGCCACGAGCCAGCGTGGACCCTCGGCCACGCCAGACGCAGCGATTCGGACAGCGCTGCCCGTGCGCCCTCGGCATCGTCCTGGGCGGCGAGCGCGTACCCCCGCGTCGCGAGCGCCTCGGCCAGACCGCTCGCGGACTGCACATCGCGGAACAAAGCGACGCCCTCGGCGGCGCGCGCGGCCGTGGCCTCCGCGTTGCCTTCCTGGTAGTCCGCCAGCGCGAGGTCGTTGAGCGCGAAGCCGATTGCCCAGCGCGCGCCCAATGCGTGGAAGACGGGCAAGGCGGCGCCGCATAGGGCGCGCACTTGCGCCGGGTCCCCGCGGTCGCGCGCGACATCGGCCAGCCCCAGCAAGGCCACCGCGACCCCTTCGCGATCCCCCAGCGCGCGGTGCAGCGACAGGCACTCTTCCCACACCGTCGTGGCGCGCGCGTCGTCGCCTTGCTCGCACGCCACCATACCCAGCCGTGCGAGGGCGAGGCCGAGACCGCCGTGGGCGAGGCTCCCGCGATCGCCCACGGCGTGGAGCCGGTCGACGCACTCCTCCAGGAGCGCCCTGGCCCGCGCATACGCGCCTTCAGCGCGCGCCCTCAGCGCGTCCGTGATGGCGCGGTCGGGCGCGCTAAAGGCGACTCCGCGGTCGGGCTCCATGGCCGTGCCCTCCGCGAAGAGCTCCGCCGCCCGTGCGTAGTCGTACTGATAGAGGGCCAGCCAGCCCGCCCCCACGAGCGCCTTGGCGCGCACAGCCGCGGGCGCGGAGCCGGAGCCGGCGGCGTCCGCTGCTAACAGCCGCTCCAACCAGCCTCTGCCCTCACCGAGATGGCCGCGGATATGCCAGAACCACCACAGCGCGCCGGTCAGGCGCAACGCGAGCGTCAGTTCGTCCCGCTCCCATGCCCAGTCCAACGCGGCCCGCAGGTTATCGTGCTCCCGTTCCAGGCGCGCCAGCCACGCGCCGGCCGCTGGGTCGTGCAGCGCGGGCTCCGCGGCCTCGGCGAGCGCCAGATAGTACAGCGCGTGCGCGCGCCGCGTCGCGTCCTCCTCCCCTTCACCCACCAGACGCTCCCACGCATACTCCCGAATCGTCTCGAGCATTCCGACGCGCGGCTCGCCCGCGTTGTCCTCCTGCCGTAACAGGCTCTGCTCGACCAGCGCGGCCACGCCATCCAGCGGATCGAGTGTGAGGCCGTGGGTACATATCTCCGCGACCGCGTCGTGCGCGCAACCGCCGACGAAGACGGCAAGCCGCCGGAACAGCGTGCGCTCCATCTCAGGGAGGAGATCATAGCTCCAGTCGATCGCGGCGCGTAACGTCCGCTGCCGGTCCGGCAGGTCGCGCGCGCCTACCGCCAGCGCCGTCAAACGATGTGTCAGACGTTGCAGCAGGGCCGGGGGCGGCAGCAGCCCGACGCGCGCCGCGGCCAACTCGATCGCCAAGGGCAGCCCATCGACGCGCCGGCAGATCTCCGCCACCGCCCACGCGTTGTCCGCGTCAAGCCGGAACTCCGGCCGCACCGCGCGAGCGCGCGCCACGAACAGCCGCACAGCCATGCTGCTCATGACATCTTCCAGCGACTGACCCGTCGTCGGCAGGGTCAGAGGCGGCGCCGCGAAGCGCTGCTCCGCGCGCACACGCAGGGCGGTGCGGCTCGTCACGAGCAGCGCGAGGTGGGGACATGCGGCGACGAGATCGGCCAGCAGCGGCGCCGCGTCCACCACCTGCTCGACGTTATCGAGCACCAGGAGCAGGCGTTCCTCGCGCAGGCGCTCCGCCAGCGGCTGTATCGTCGACCCAGTTGCGGCGTTCAGCCCGAGCGCGCGCGCGATTGTCGCGGGGACCAGCGTGGGGTCGCGGATCGGCGCCACGTCGACGAAGGCGACTCCGTCGGGATAGGCGTCGCGCAGCGCATCGGCGACCGCCAGCGCCAGACGCGATTTGCCCACCCCGCCCGGTCCCGTTAACGTGACCAGGCGCGCGGCGCCCGGCCGGAGCAGGTGGACGACCTCGGCCTGCGCGCGCTCACGCCCGATCAGAGCCGTCGGCGGAGTGGGGAGGGGCGCGATGACTAGAGCGGGCACGGCCGCGGGCGCGGAGGCAGGGGCAAGCGGAGGGGCGCCCGCTACCGGCGCCCGCCTACTCGCCTCGACCAGGGCGGCGCGCTCGGCAGGCGCGAGATCCAACGCCTCGGCCAGTAGCGTGAGCGTCCCAGGGTAGGGGGCGTTGCGGCGGCCGCGCTCTAGAGCGGCGATAGCGGAGGCGCTCAATCGCGCGCGCTCGGCCAACGTTTCCTGCGACAAGCCAGCCTGGAGTCGATACTGTCGCAGCAGCGCCCCAAACGTCGCGGTCCGACTTGCCGTCACGCCCCATCTCCTTTGGCCGCCGCGCTCGTTTGTGCGCCCTTATGCCCCATGTGTCTTCATCATAGCAAAGGCGACGGATGGTACGGGCTCCGATGTAAGGCTAGTGTCAGGGTGTTGTCAGGGTGCTGTCTCTGGCCCTCGTCGCCGGCCGGCCCCACACTGTACTTGTGGCGCCGCACGAAAGCGCGCTCGTCGTGTAGACATAAAGGTTTAGCCGGACGTGGAGGTTGGGATGATACGGGGATACGGAACAGGAACGCCGCATTGTAGGCGGCGGATGGTACGGCGAGGGATCATGGTCATGGTCATGGCGGTCGTGGCCGTGATGGGGGCGCTGCCATCGCGGGCATCCACGGCGCTCGCGGCTACGCTGACGGTCTGCCCCAGCGGCTGCCCGTACACACGCATCCAGGACGCCGTCGACGCGGCCGCCCCCGGCGACACGGTGGCGGTGGCGGCCGGGACGTATACGCAGACGGTGACGATCAGCACGTCCCTGACGCTGGCGGGCGCCGGCGTGGGCCAGACGATCATCGATGGGAACAACTACACGCAGCACGCGCCGCTGGTGGCGATCACCGGGACGGCGGGGCAGGTGACCCTCTCCGGCCTCACCCTCCAGCACGGATTCGGCGGCGGCCTGCTCAATAACGGGCAGTCCGGTCTGGAGGCGGCGCGCGTGGTCTCCAGCGCCATCGTCGCCAACGTCAACTTCGCGGGCCCGGGGTTCACGGGGTATGGTGGCGGGATCGACAACGAGGGCGGCGCCCTGACCGTGATCAGCAGCACCGTCGCGGGCAACACCGCCGCGAGTAACGGCGGCGGCCTCGAGAACGGCGCGGCTGGCCGCCTGGTGCTGGTCGCCAGCACCGTCTCCGGCAACACGACCAGCGGGGGCGGCGTGGGCGGGGGCATCGACGACGGGGGGCTCAACGGGTCCGGCGTGGTCACGCTGACTGACAGCACCGTCTACAGCAACTCGGCCGGCTCTGGCGGGGGCCTCTCCCTCCTCGGTGTGGGGACGTTGGCGCTGACCGACAGCACCGTCTACAGCAACACGGCGAGCGTGGGCGGTGGCCTCGACGACACCGCCACCAACGGGACCGTCGCCCTGACGGGGACGATCCTGGCCGGCAACACGGCGGGCCAAGGGCCCGACTGCAACACCCAGGGGAGCGGGGGCAACCACAATGGGTCGTTGACCTCGGGCGGCTACAACCTGATCGGCAACGGCGACTCCTGCCAGGGCCTGACCAACGGCGCGCATGGCGATCAGGTCGGCGCGTCCAACCAGCTGCTCGACCCGCGGCTTGGTCCCCTACAAGACAACGGCGGCCCCACGTAGACTCTGGCTCCCCGCGCTGATAGCACGGCCATCGGCGCCGTGCCCGCGAACGCCTGTGCGACGACGATCGACCAGCGCGGCGTCGCGCGTCCGGACCCCGCCTCGGGCAGCCCCGGCTACTGCACCGTCGGCGCCGTCGAGTACCAGGCGCACCCCGCCACGCGCCACGTCGCGCCGACCGGCAGCGACAGCGGCGACTGCACGGCGAACCCGTGCCAGACGATCGGCTACGCGGTCGGCCAGGCCGGGGACTTCGACACGGTGGCGGTGGCGGCCGGGACGTATACCGAGGCCGTGACCATCACCAAGCCGCTCGCGGTGGACGGGGCCGGCGCGGGGCAGACGATCATCGACGGGGGGCAATCCGCCGCGACGGGCGCGATCACGGCCCCGCTCATGACGATCACCGGGACGGCGGGGCAAGTGACCCTCTCCGGCCTTACCATCCAGCATGGTTCACGCGGTTTGGTCAACGCAGGGCGCCCCGGCGTGGAGACAACCCACCTGATCGACAGCGCCATCACCGGCAACTTCGCCAACAACGGCGGCGGCATCGATAACATGGGCGGCTCCGTGACGGTGCTGAGGAGCACGATCGCCAACAACGTCGCCGCCACCTTCGGCGGCGGCATCGCCAACACAGGCGGCTCCGTGGGCGACACTATAGAGGTCATCAGCAGTACTATCAGCGGCAACGCCGCCATCGGCGGCGGCTTTGGCGGCGGCATCGCCAATACCGGTTCCGCGGCCGGCGCCGTACGCGTGGTCGATAGCACGCTCTCCGGCAACATCGCCAGCGCCGGCGGCGCCATCTACAACGTCAACGCCGCCGGTGGCGCGGCCAAGACGGGTACGGTCACGATCGTCGACAGCACGGTCTACAGCAACACCGCTAGCGGGTCCGGGATTGCGGGAGGCGGGGCGATCTACAATGCCGGCTCTCTGGCCGTGATCGCGAGCACAATCTACAGCAACACCGCCGGATCGGGCGGCGGCGTCTATATGTTCAGTGGGACAGCCGCGCTGACGGACACGATCCTGGCCGGCAACACGGCGAGGGGCGGGTCGGGGCCGGACTGCTCGGGGACGCCGACCTCGGGCGGCTACAACCTGCTCGGCGACAACAGCGCCTGCACGGGTCCGACCAACGGACAGAACGGCGACCAAGTCGGCACATCGGCCAGCCCGCTCGACCCCCGCCTCGCGCCGCTGGCCGACAATGGAGGACCGACCCAGACGCTGCTGCCCCTCGTGGGCAGCCCGGCCATCGACGCCGTTGCCGCCGCGTCCTGTATCCCTCCCACCGACCAGCGCGGCTACGCGCGGCCCGACGAGTCCGCCGACGGAGGCGCTTGTGATGTCGGCGCGGTTGAGTCCGGCGCCACCGCCACGAACACGGCCACGAACACGGCCACGAACACGGCCACCGTGGCCAACACGGCCACGCCGACGACCACATCGACGGCCACGAACACGGCCACGCCGACGACCACATCGACGGCCACGAACACGGCCAACCCGACGGCCACGAGCACAAACACGGCCGCGCCGCCGAGCACGAGCACACCTCTCCCAGCGACGGCCACCAACACAACAGTGCCGACAAGCACGAACACGCCCGTGCCGCCGACTTCGACCGGCATGGCGATGCCGACGAGCACGAGCACGCTGCCCGCGCTGCCCACGAGCACAAACACGGCGGTCCCAACCGCGACCAATACGGCGGTCTTACCGACGAAGACGCCGGCCGCGCAGGCTATCGCCATCACCTCGACCCCGCCCAGCCCCGCCCGCGTCGGCGGCGTCTACACCGTCGCGGCCACGGGTGGCGCCTCGGGCAACCCGGTCACCTTTAGTGCCGGCCCCACCAGCGTCTGCACATCCTCCGGCACGACCGGGGCGACGATCACCCTGGTCGGCGTCGGGACCTGCACGGTCACGGCCAGTCAGGCGGGCAACGGGAACTACAGCGCGGCCACCCCCGTCCAGCAGAGCTTCACGGTGAGCTACCCGCCGCTCTCTCTGGCCCTGGGCGTGGCGAGCAGCCCGGCTGGACCGGTCACGACCGGCTCGGTGGTCACGGTGATGGGGACGCTCGCCAACCACACCACGGCCGCGCAACGTGTGACGCTCAAGGCGACGCTCACCTACGTCAGCCCGAGCGGCCAGCGCTCCACCATCAGCGGCTCCACCCACTCGTTCAGGCTCGCGGCCGGCCAGACGCTCGGCCAGCCGTTCAGCGTCACCATCTCCAAGCACGTCCCGCGCGGGGCGTACACGGTCGCGCTCACGGCGACCGATACCACGGGCGATACGGCCAGCGCCAGCGCCACCCTGACCGTCGTCTAGCGGGCCCGGCCGCCTGCCGAGGACGGACGACTCACGAACGACACGCGGCCCCCGCATCAGCCGATGCGGGGGCCGCTGCCGCTCTGTGTAGGGCCGTGCAGAGGGGCCAAGCGACGATCATCTCAGCCCGCCATGTCGTGATGCATGCTGTGCACGCATCGCTCGCGCTCACGCCCTACCTGCGTTGGCACAATGCGTGGCCCATCCCGACGTTGCTCCGCGCAAACAGGTCGTGCATGTCCATGCAGCGCGTTGCATGAACATCCATCCCCGGAAGCAGTCACAGCCCCACACCCTCGCTCAGGAGCCGACGCGGCGTTGGCACGACAGTGGCTGCAGCACGTTTCGCATGCCGGTGGCCGCTACGACACGCTGGCCTGCTCACGGTACGCCTTCTCAACAGGTCATGCAATCGTTGCGCCGAACTCCTTCAGTGTAATGAAAGGCTGTGGAGCGCTGTATTCTTCCGAGGCTAAAAAAGTGCGCGACGCGCTAATCAATGACCTTGCCGGGTACAACCTGATATCAGCGCTTACAAAGCGCCTCGCCGCCTTCGTCTTGACTATCGGTGGAGCGACCGTCGGTCGGGCCGCGGGGGGATAGGGCGGCGCGGCCTTGGAGGCGACACTTCTTTGTTCCTTGGATGGTCGCCGGATGGCATACTGTAGGCGCACATTGTATAACATGCTGTGTCAGCACAGCCTGTACGCGCCTATACCAGGGTCAACAACGCCATATGTACGGTAGCAAGGGAGGGCCATGGCGGCGTCACCGCTACAGCAGTTGGTCGATAACCGCGCGCTGGTCGCGGCGGTGGTCGGCTGGTTCGCCGCGCAATCGCTTAAGGTCGTGGGCGAGGTGGCGCGGACGCGGCGCCTCGACCTGGCCCGCCTGACGGGGGCGGGCGGTATGCCCAGTTCCCACAGCGCCACCGTCACGGCCCTCGCGACGGCCATCGGCCGCGCCCCAGGGCTCTCATCGCCGCTCTTCGCGGTCTCCGCGATCTTCGCGGCGGTCGTCATGTACGACGCGACGGGCGTCCGCCGCGCGGTAAGCATCCAGGCCCGCCTGCTCAACCGCATGCTCGACGACTTCTTCGCCCGGCGTGGCTTCGACCAGCAGTACTTGCGCGAGTTGATCGGCCACACCCCGCGCGAGGTCCTCGCCGGGGCGCTGCTCGGCGTCATCGTCGGCCTGCTCCTCCCCTGAACTCGCCAACCTGCATTATTCATGACCATCCGTGGCGAATAATCCGGGCTGGCGGTCGCCACGATGACCGGCGACAAGGGCGGTAGGGGCGGTCGTTGCAGGCGCTAACCGTGTCGCGGCTGATAGTTATTTGACACCTTCTGGAGGGTGTCCTAGAATGGGAACAGCGTCGGCGTCCTCATCGCGCCTACTATGCCGCCCGACGCGCGCATCTTAGCCTCTTAGGCGCCGATGGTAAGCCATTGGGGAAGTGTCGGAATTGGTAGACGGGCATGACTTAGGATCATGTGCAGCAATGCGTGCGGGTTCGAGTCCCGCCTTCCCCACCTACGGCCAGCCAGCCCCCCGCGATGGTCTAGTACACCCTGCTGATCATCCTTTCGGAAGGAAAAACAAGGACATTGAACGTTAAGGTCGACAAACTACCCGACAGCCAGGTGTCCCTGGACATCGAGGTCGATTCCGCCGCCGTCGGCAGCGCGATAGACCGCGCCTACCAGCGCCTCTCACAGCGCGTCAACGTACCGGGCTTCCGCAAGGGTAAGGCCCCCCGCGCCGTGCTCGAGGCGGCGATCGGCCGTGCCGCCGTGCTCGAAGAGGCGGCGGATATCGCGATCAATGACGGCTACCGTCAGGCCCTGGAACAGACCGGGCTCGAGCCGATCTCGCAACCCGAGATCGAGGTGCGCGGCGAGGGCCTCGACCCTTCGCAGCCCCTCTCTTTCACGGCCACGTTCTATGTGCGGCCCGAGGTACAGCTGGGCGACTACAAGGCCATCCGCGTCGAGTCGGCTAAGACGGCAGTGACCGACGAGCAGGTCGACGAGATGCTGACCCGCCTGGCCGAGTCGCAGACGCCGTGGGAGCCCGTGGAGGACCGCCCCGCCGAGCTGGGCGACCTCGCCATCATCAACATCAAGGGCACGGTCGGGGATGAGACGATCGTCGACCAGCAGGAGCAGGAGCAATTCCTCAACCCCGCGGGCATGCCCGACCCCAATCTGCCCGACCTGACGCCGCACCTCACTGGCCTGTCCGTCGGCGAGACACGCGACTTTGAGTTGCAACTCCCCGAGGGCTTTCAACCCGCGCAATACGCCAGCCAGACGATGCAGTGCCACGTCGAATTGACGCGTCTGGAGCGCAAGACCACGCCGATCCTCGATGACGCCTTCGCGCAATCGGTCGGCGACGGCGAGTACGACTCGCTCGAGGCCCTGCGCACGGCCGCCCGTACGTCGATGGAGGGGCAGCAACAACTTGAGGACGCCGAAAACTTCGTGGGGCAGGTCACGAGCCGCGCCATCGACGAGGCGACCGTGGAGCTCCCGCCGCCGCTGGTGGAGGAGGAGATCCACCGTACGCTCGACAACTTCCAGGAGCAATTGGAGAGCCAGCAGCGTCTTACCATGGACCTGTACCTGCGCCTGAGCGGTAAGACGATGGAGCAGTTGCACGAAGAGGTGCGCGAGCCCTCTGTGCAGCGCGTCAAGAGCAACCTTGTGCTGGAGGCGATCGCCGCCGCCGAGGGCATCACCGCCCCACAAGCGGAGGTGGACGCCGAGGTCCGCGCGTTGGCGGCGCATCCGACCGTCAAGGAACGTGACCGCGGACGCGTGCTGACCTCGCCGGTCGTGCGCGAACGCATCGAGAACCGGCTCAAGCGGAGCCTGGCCCTACGGCGCTTGCTGGAGATTGCTAAACCCCCGGAGGAATCGGTCGATACTAGTGAGGGTGGCGAGTCGACGCAGCAGCAGCAACAGGTCCTCCAGCAAGCGGCGGAGAACCACACCGACGCCCTGGAGAGTCCCACACATCAGCCCAGCGAGGAGGAGATCTAGCCATGAGCCTGGTTCCTATGGTCGTCGAGACCACCAATCGTGGCGAGCGCGCCTACGACATCTACTCGCGCTTGCTCAAAGAGCGCATTATCTTTATCACGACGCCGGTCGAGGATACGATGGCCAGCCTCGTGGTGGCGCAGTTGCTGTTCCTCGCCAGCGAAGACGACGAACGCGACATCCAGCTCTACATCAACAGCCCCGGTGGGTCGGTGACGGCGGGCCTGGCGATCTACGACACGATGCAGCACGTCAAGCCCGACGTGCAGACGATCTGCATGGGCTTCTGCGCCAGCATGGCCTCGGTATTGCTCTCGGCCGGCGCCCAGGGCAAGCGCTACGCCCTGCCGAACTCGGAGATCATGATCCACCAGGGGTCGGCCGGCTTCCAGGGCGCCACGCCCGACATCGAGATCCAGTCGCGCTGGATCTTGCGCACGGTGCGCCGCCTCAACAGCATCCTGGCCAAGCACTGCAACCAGCCCTACGAGAAGGTGGAGCGCGATACGCAGCGCGACTACTTTATGACGGCGGAAGAGGGCCGCGAATACGGTATCATTGATCATGTATTGACGGCCGAAGACGTGCCGGCATTGGCCTAAGGAGCCCTGTAGATGGCTAATAATAAGGGCGGAGCCCCGCGCGTGCAGTATCGTTGCTCTTTCTGCGGCAAGAGCCAGGAGCAAGTCCATCGCCTCATCGCGGGACCGGGCGGTGTGTACATCTGCGACGAATGTATCGACCTGTGCCGTGAGATTATCGAGGAGGAGCAGGCCAGCGCTCCCAAGCAGAAGCTGCCGATCACCAAGATTCCGCCGCCGAAACGCATCTTCGAGCAACTGAACCAGTGGGTCATTGGGCAGGAGCGCGCCAAAAAGGTGCTCTCGGTCGCCGTCTACAACCACTACAAGCGCGTCGCCGCCGGTATGCAGATCGACGATGTCGAGCTTGGCAAGAGTAATATTTTGCTCGTCGGGCCGACCGGCTGCGGCAAAACGCTGCTTGCGCAGACGCTGGCGCGTATCTTGGACGTGCCCTTCTGCATCGCCGACGCCACGGCGCTGACCGAGGCCGGCTACGTCGGCGAGGATGTCGAGAACATCCTGCTGCGCCTGATCCAGTCGGCCGACTTCGACGTGGCGCGCGCCGAGAAGGGCATCGTCTACATCGACGAGATCGACAAGATCTCGCGCAAGAGCGACAATCCGTCGATCACACGCGACGTATCCGGTGAGGGCGTGCAGCAGGCCCTGCTCAAGATCATCGAGGGTACGGTCGCCAACGTGCCGCCGCAGGGCGGACGCAAGCACCCGCACCAGGACTTCATCCAGATCAACACGGCCAACATCCTGTTCATCTGCGGTGGGGCCTTCGAGGGGCTGGCCGACATCATCGAGAAGCGCAGCGGCGGCCGCAAGGCTTTCGGCTACAGCGTGTTGACCAACGAAGAGAACGCGGCGATACCGAAGAACGTCATCCCCGAGGACCTACTCCAGTATGGCCTCATTCCCGAGTTCGTCGGCCGCCTCCCGGTGACGGTCACGCTCGATCCGCTGGACGAGGATACGCTGATCAAGATCCTGACCGAGCCCAAGAACGCGATCGTCAAGCAGTACCGCAAGTTCTTCGAGCTCGACAAGGTCGACCTGGTCTTCACGCAGGAGGCGCTACAGGAAACGGCGCGTCAGGCGCTCAAGCACAAGACCGGCGCGCGCGGCCTGCGCACGATCGTGGAGGATGTCCTGACCGACATCATGTACGAGATCCCCTCGCGCGGCGACATCCGCTCGGTGCGCGTGACCGACAAGGTCATCCTCAAGGAGGAGCCGCCGCTGCTCGAGCCGTCGCGCCTCATCCCGCGCTCCGAGGAGGACATCATCGCGCGCGACGAATCGGCATAGCCAGGGCGCGGCCCTCACCCCCCATCCCATGGCTAACTGGCCCCCCGGCTGCGACCAGCGGGCCAGCGCGCCTCTCCCTGACGCGGGAGAGGGGAGGCGACCCCCAACCATATGGCGAGGGCCGTGGAGGACAACTCCACGGCCCTCGTCCCTATGTGGTATTGAGACCTTCAATGCAGGGAGTCGTATGGGCCACGATCAGCTATTCAAGCAGGTCATCGAGAGCTTCTTCGCGGATTTCTTGCGCCTGTTCGCACCCGACACCGCCGCCCGGCTTGATCTCTCGACGGTGACATTCCTCAACATGGAGGTCTTCACCGATATCCCACAAGGCGAGCGTTGCGTCGCCGACATCGTGGCCGAGGTGCGGACGCTGGAGGGCGATCCGGAACTGATCATCGTGCATGTCGAGATACAGCGTGAACGTGAACCCGACTTCGGATACCGGATGTGGCAGTACTATTCACTCTTGCGCCAGCGCGAGGACAAGCCGGTCATGCCCATCGCGCTGGTGTTCTACCCTGGCCGTGAGGGCATCGCCTACGAGGACTACGAGGAAACGCTGTTCGGCCACACCATATTGACGTTCCACTACCTTCAGATCAGCCTCCCGCTACTACAGGCCGAGGACTATGCGCGTGGGCAGAACCTGCTGGGCGTCGGGTTGGCGAGTGTCATGTGGCTGCCGCGAGGCCGGGCCGCGCGCATAACGCTCTATCTAACATGCTTGCGTCGTTTGCTCGATGCACAAAGGGCGGGAGACCTCGATGCGGCACGAGCATTCCTGCTTGGCAACGTGGTAGAAACCTACAACTCGTTTAGTGACGAGGAGCGAGACGCGTTACGGGTACAATTGGAGCAGGAAGGAGACACGACGATGGAAGCAACCGAACTGACGTGGGCCGATCGCATCACACTACGCACCGCTTTGCAGACGATGCGCAAAGACATCAGGCAACTTATGCAGATCCGGTTCGGGCGCGTGCTGCCCGAAATGGAGGCGCGGATCAATAGCGCGGAGTCAGAGGAGGAGCTAGAAGCCCTCTTCAAGCACGCTGCCATGACGCAAACGGAGGATGACCTGGTTCGAGAGGGTTGAAGCCATGGCGCTGATATCCCCCCAGGGCATAGCTCCGCGCGAACGTCCAGCGCGGTTATGCCTTGGGGCTGGCCTTCAGCTATGAGAACAGCGGGAACAGACGGTGAAGGCTTGTATTTGGGCAGTCCTGTTGGCACGTATAACCGCGACGAAGACCTGGCCGACTTTATGAATCACTGCTGTGATCCGAATGTTTGGATGAAGGACGAGGTCACATTAACGGCGCGAAGGAACATCCAACCCGGTCAAGAGCTAACCGCCGACTACGCCATGTGGAAAGACGACGAAGGCTCCATCGCCGCGTGGGAGTGCCGTTGCGGCTCGTCCCTATGCCGGCATAGGATCACAGGGCGAGACTGGCGCTTGCCCGATCTACAGTGGCGCTACGATGGGCGCTTCTCCCCGTTCCTCAACGAACGCATCAGGAAGCTGACAGAGGCCGTGGCGCCGCCTAGTTGACGACGATCGATGAACGGAAAGACAACCGACCTATGACAACCGCACGCGAATCCCCGCCGTATCCTCTGGCGCCATGGGCCGAGATCGTCCCGCATACGCCGCCCATGACCGTAGACGACTTGCCGTCTCTGCCCGATGATGACGGGTGGACGTATGAACTGGTGGAAGGGGTGTTGATCCGTATGCCGATGAGCGGATACGAAGCGTCGAACATCGGCTATCGCCTGGGCGGACGGCTCAGCGTGTACGTGGAGGATCACGGCTTGGGCGGCGTGACGGGCGAGCAGGGCGGCTACCGCCTCGATCCCGCGCATCCGCGTACGACGGAGCTGGCGCCGGACGTTGCTTTTGTTCGCGCCGACCGCCTGCCTCCGCGCGCCTCCCCCGAGTACAGCAAGGCGCTGCGCCTCGCCCCCGATCTCGCCGTCGAGGTGGCGTCGGAGTATCAATACCAGCCGGGAATGGACGAAAAGACGCGGCGCTATCTACACTTTGGGACGCGTCTCGTGTGGGTCACCTGGCCGCGCTACCGCAAGGTCGATGTCTGGCGCTCCGGCGACACGACGCCATCAACTCTTACTATGGGGGACACGCTCGACGGGGAGGATGTGGTACCGGGGTTTAGTTACCCCGTCGTCGCTCTCTTCGCCTAACGCGTCCTTCTCCCAAGACCTATGTGCGGAGGCATTTATGGACAATAAATTCCTGGCCTTTCTTGGGATCGCTGCCCTCTTGATCGTCACCCCCGGCCCCGACATGGCTATGGTGACCAAGAATGCGCTTAGTTACGGGCGGCGGGGCGCGTTGCTCACTACGCTGGGAGTCGGAACCTCTATTTTGGTCCATGCTACGCTGGCCGCCGTAGGGCTATCCGCCCTCTTACGCACGGCGTCGGCGCTCTTCACGGTCGTCAAGCTGTGTGGGGCCGCGTACCTAATCTTTCTGGGCGCGCGGGCTCTCTGGGCTGCTCGCCCGACACAATCCGGCGAGGACAATGCGCACTCCATGGCGGACCTCGTGATATCGCCCATGGGCGCCGGCTCGCCCTACCGCCAAGGGGTTTTGAGCGCCCTGTTGAACCCCAAGCTCGTGGTATTCTTCGCCACCTTCCTGCCCCAGTTCATCGAGTCGCGACAGGCTGTGTTGCCCCACATGCTGCTCCTGGGCGTGCTCTTCGACATCATGGTTCTCGTTTGGTTGACAAGCTATGGCTTGTTCGTGACGCGGCTGCGGGCCTTTTTCAGTGCGGCGGACTATGGAGCGGTTCACTAGCGTTGTTCTGGTGGCCCTTGGCGCCCGGCTGGCCCTGGAAAAATCCTAATCAGCTGCTTCACCTCACGGCTGTTTTCCGTACGGCTGCTTTCCGTTTGGTTGCGACCGGCGGACGTGGCGATAGATGTAGAGGGCGACGAGGATCACGGCAATCGCGACGATGACGTACTCGTAGCGGCGCAGGAAACCGCCGACCTGTGGCCAATTCTGGCCGAGCTTGTAGCCTGCGAAGGCGAGGATGAAGGACCAGAGCAGCGAGCCCAGGAACGTGTAGGTCAGGAACTTGCCAAAGTTCATGCGGGTGATGCCGGCGGGTAGCGAGATAAAGGTGCGCACGATCGGCATGAGGCGTGTGAAGAAGGCCGTGGCGTCGCCGTAGCGCGCGAAGAAACGGTCGGCGCGGTCGGCGTCGTGCGCCGAGATGAGCACGTAGCGCCCGTAGCGCAGCAGCAGGGGACGCCCGCCCTTCGCGCCGATCCAATAGGCCACGGCCGAGCCAATAACGCAGCCGACGGCGCCCGCCAGCGCGGCGCCGTACAGGTTGAGCCGGCCTTGAAAGGCATAGAACCCCGCCAGGGGCATGATCAACTCGCTCGGCAGAGGGATACAGCAGCTCTCGATAGCCATAGCGATGATGACGCCGCCGTACCCTAACCCGATCAGGAAATCAACAAAATTGACGACGCTCTGTCCCATGTGCTCCCTATCCTGTCTTGCTTTATCCACATATCACGCCTAGTACCGTTAGCTGGAAGTTTCTCCGCATGTTCGGCACGCTACAACGTGCGTGATGACTCCTCGAAACGCTTACTGAGCGTGCGGAACCATTTCCAGCGAAGGGTACTAGTCGCGCCCCTCGCTCACGCATGTACCAAGGCAGTAGCCTAGCAGATGACGCCCCTTGGCGCAATGTGCCCATGACTTGAACGAGCACTGGCGCTTCCGGCATCGGCGTCGCGGTGGCTACACTGGTATCGAGAATCAAGATATGAGCGACAACCAAACGCCATTGGACCTACCGCTATGGGCTGTCCGCGGCCGGCTCGCGCTGGCGGCGCTGACGATCATCAGCGCCGTCGGCGTGCTGTCGGCCGTGGTTGGGTTCGCGCGGCAGCCGCGGGCGCCCGCCGCGTTTGCCGTCCTTGACGTGCGGATGACTACCACGATCGTCTCGACATCGCCACAAGCGGCCGAGCGGAGCGTGGGCGAGTCATGGACCGCGCCCCCGCTGGGCCGTGTGCGCGAGGCGCCCGTGTCGCCGCCGGGTCCAGCCGACTACTACGTGCGTAGCCACTCGGGCGTGTGGACCTATGTCGCCTACGACGCGACCGGGTTGGCGGGACGCTGGCGGCGCGGCGCGGCGCCGTCCGCCCCGCCAACTCTGTTGGACGAACAACAGGTCGATGCCCTGTTCATGCGTCTGCGCGCGCGGGCCGGCGCGACGAACGTGTCGCGGGTAGCCATGGGCGATCGTATGGCCGCGACGTTCACCACGCGCGCCCTGTCGTGGCCCTATCGGTACAATGGTTTAGCAAGGGTGTGGATCGACGATGTGACGGGACAACCGCGCCAGATACGCATCATGACGAGGCGCGGCGCCGCCGCCGGCGCCATCCTGACGACGATCGACAGCATGCGCACAGTGTCCGCGTCCAGCTTCCCCGCCGATTTCTTCACGCCGCCGGACGAGCCGTCGACGCTGTGGGATCGCGTGACGCGCTGGCTGCCATAAATAGTCGATAGTCGATAGTCGATAGTCGATAGTCGATAGTCGATAGTCGATGGTAACGGGTTGTTGCGCGCGCCGTTGAACTGATAGTCTCGCTGGCCCTTCAACTACCATCGACCATCGACCATCGACCATCGACTCGTCAGGGCACGATACGCCACGAGTCGGGGAGTTCGTAGGCGTGGACGCGCTGAGTCCAGCCATGGCCGTTGTGGTGCTGCGCCTGGCCGGAGCGCTCGACTTCCGCCGTGTCGCTTTGCATTTGGACGATGCGCCGCCGCTTGAGGTTGAAGATGATGACGCCGGCCTTGGCCGGTTGTACGCTGGCCTGACGGGTTTTTTCATCCACGATGCGGAACGCTGACATATAGCCACGGCCATCTGAGGCGTGCGCGAGGTCGCGGTGGATGGTGTCATAGTCGTCCGGAACGTTGTGCTCGTCGAAGATAGAGAGGGCGCGCCGCACCTCGTCGCGCGGGCGCCGGTCATATTCGTGCGCCGCGTCGAGCATGCTCTGGTAGGTCATCGGATTGGTCGCGCAAGCCGCGACGAGGGCCGGCGCCATATATTCATCGCCGACGAAGCTGATGCCGCCATCATCCTGCACAATGGTGTATCGCATGAGACTCATAGCTAGGAACCTTTATAGCGCGCTGCCACGAAGGAGGCAGGGGGTATGGGGGAGATACAATCTACCCCTTATTATACCGAGGACGGAGGGGCGACGGGCGACGGGCGACGGGCGAGGGACGAATGTAGCGGTGGATCGTTGTCCGTGCTTGTGCCGCAACCGGCATTAAAGTTGAGAGGAAATTTTCTGTCGCCCGTCGCCCGTCGCTCGTCGCCCTCGTCAGTGCGCCCACGCTGGCCGCACGTTCTGGCGCGCCTCATCGTAGAGCTTGACGTAACTATCGTAGCGGCTCCGTGCGATCGCGCCCGCCTCGATGGCGGCGCGCACGGCGCAGCCCGGTTCGTGGACATGCGAGCACGGCTGGAAGCGGCACAAGTCTCTGAGCGGGCGCATCTCGGGGAAATACTCGTCGAGTAGCGCGGGGTCGAGGTCGAAGGGCTCGATGCCGCGCAGACCCGGCGTGTCGGCCACGTAGCCGCCCTCGGTGAGGGGGATCAACTCGGCCACGGTGGTCGTGTGGCGTCCCTTACCGGTACGCTCGCCCAACTCACCCGCGCGCAACTGAAGACCCGGTTGCACGGCGTTGAGCAGGGTCGATTTGCCCACGCCGGAGGAGCCGACGACGGCGCTGATCTTGTCTTTGAGCAACGCGCGAAGCGCGGGGATACCATACCCGGTCGTGGCGCTGGTGAGCAGCACCGGATACCCGATCGCGGGATAGGGTGCGAAAAGGGCGTCAGCTTCGTCGACGGTCCCCTCGTCTAGCTTGGCGCCGACGATGGCGGGCGCGATCTCGGCCTGCTCGGCGATGAGCAGGAAGCGATCGATGCGGGCCAGGTTAGGCGGGGGGCTGCGCAGGGCCGTGACGACGAGCAGCAGGTCGAGGTTGGCGGCGAGGACGTGCTTGAGGGCGTCGCGGCCCGGCGCGGTGCGCACGAGTTCGTTGCGGCGCTCGTCGATCCGCTCGATGACGCCTTGCTCGCCGCCGATGTCGCGGAAGCCCACGGTGTCGCCGATGGCCAGCGGATTAGTAGCGGAGCGCACGCCGCGCCGCAGCCGTTTGACCAGCGTGCAGAGCAGCGATATCCCGCCCGACTCGACCATATAGAAGCCGCCTTCGAAGCGCACGACAAGCCCACGCTGGAGCTCATCGTGGTCGGTCATGCGCGTAGGTACTCCATCACGGCCAGCCCCCAGCCCAACATGCCGGGGCGGTAGAGTCCCTGGTCGTCGTCCTCGAAGAACCCTAGGCGCCAGGCCCCGTGGGCGACGAGGCCCGGGTCCCATGGCTCGACCAGCTTGTAGAGGAGGTCGCGGCAGGCGGCGGGGTCGGGCGGCTCGTCGGCGAGGCGATCGACGTAGGAGAGGAAGGCGCTCAACTCGTGGAAGAGGTCGTGCACGTCGTCGGCGAAGCGCGCGGCGACCTCGTGCGGGCAACCGAGGTCGTAGAGACCGGAGCGCATGTCGCGCTCCGCGAGGCGTTCCTCGACGGCGGCGCGAATAACCTGTCCCTCGACGGCGGGCGACGCCGTGACGTCGCTCCGCTCCTCCAACGACGACGCCTCGGGCATTGTCTCTTCCCAGGCCCACCAGGTGTCGAGGAGCATGCGTATCTCGCGGCGGAACACGAGTCCGGCGTCACGCCCGCGCACCAGCGTCAGCAGCGTGTCGTGACGGTTGCGCGCGGCGATGGCCGTGGCGCAGCGGTCAATTTGCACGAGCAGATCCTCGGCGGAGGCCCAGGCGCGGGCCAGGCGCGCCGCGAGGCGCGCCGCGAAGACGGAGGCGACATCGGAGGCGTCGAGGGCGTCTTGCAGCGCATCGGCGCGCCCGACCGTCGAATCGGCACCCAACTCGTCCAGCAGATTATCCAACCACGACATCGTATACTCTCCCCTCTACGGAGAGATTGTAGCATGTATGGGCGCTGTCGCGACGGCGCGGCGTCGTGTCGCACACTTCTTGCTCTAGTTGGAACCGGCGACAGTCGCGCGAGGGCGTATTTCTTGAGGAACGCGCACCGCTAGTGTAGGAGGAGCGAGTACTATGGCGAACGATGGTCACGATAACGCGATGGCGTCGGGCGCGTCCAACGACGAGCCCAGCCGCGAGGGGTTGCGCGCGGGGACGTCCGGCGCGTCAAACGCGGCGGGACCCGAGCGGGACCCCGACCAGGGCGCCGATATGTCCGACACCGGCGGGGCGCAGTGGGACTCCGTTTTTCAGGCGGGCGGCATGCGGAATGAACCCGGACTGGAGGGGCTACAGCAGGACGCGCCCAACACTGGGTCGTAGCTCACTAATTCCCGTATAGATTTTGCTCGAGCCGGGAGCGTACGGCGGGCCATTCGTCGTCGATGATGCTGTAGTAGACGCTGTCGCGGCTGCGCCCGCCCTGGACGATCATGTGCTTACGGAGGACGCCTTCGCGCACCGCGCCGAGGCGTTCGATGGCCCGCTGTGAGCGCTCGTTGAGCAGGTCGGTCTTGAGGCAGACGCGGCGACAACCGATCGTGTCGAACAGGTGGCGCAGCAGCAAGTATTTCGATTCGCTATTGAAGGCGGTGCGCCACCAGGCGCGGCCCAGCCAGGTCGCGCCGATCTCCGCGGCGTCGTGCGCCTCCTGTATATCCATCACACGCGTGCTGCCGACGATCCTATCCGTCGCGCGCTCGATGGTCACGAACGGCTGCTCGGTTCCTAGCGCCCTATTGGAGAGGGTCTTCTCGATCCACGCGCGCATATTTTCGGGTACGGCCAGATCGCTGGTGAAGCGGCTCCAGATTTCGGCGTCGCCCGCGATGGCGTTCAGGTCGCCCTCGTGACGGCGCTCTAACGGTTCCAGCCGGACAAATCGCCCTTCCAGGACAATGGGCTCAATCTTTCTCATTTGCGCATTACCTCCCGACAGTCCACGAATATACCTGCCGTCAAGGCATTATATATTGGCCGCCATCTCCGTCGCCCGTCGCCCGTCGCCCGTCGCCCGTCGCCCCAGTCATGGCAGCAGCGTCTCCGTGAGGGCCGCGTGGGCGTCGATGCTTTGCTTGACCAGGCCGGCGCGCCGCATCCAGTCGGCGTAGCTTTGCCACCGCGCGGCGGACATCGTGCCGTAGTGTCCGCGCGTGTCGCGCTCCACGGGGCTCAACAGGCGGATGCTGCGCTCGATCAGGCTCTCGCTGTTGGAGAGTACCTGCGGCGCTTTGAGCAAGATGCGCGCGGCTTCGGCGGGGTGCGCGGCGGCGTAGGCGTAGCCCTCGAACGTGGCCTGCTGGAACAGGCGCAGCGTCGCCGGCTCATGCGCCAACTGTCCTGTGCCCGTGGCGAAGATGAGCTCGTCGTACGTCGGGACGCCGTAGCGGTCCAGGCGCATCACATTGACGTTGTAACCCTGTTGCCGCGCCTGCAACGCTTCCCACGTCCAGTACACGCCCTCGATCGCGTCAACACGCCCTTTCAGGAGTTGGGGGAGCAACCCGTAGCCCACATTGACCGTCTTGACCTTGGCCGGGTCGCCGCCGTCGTGCCGCACCATGGCGGTGATGTCGGTATAGTCGCTGTCCAGGCCGGCCACGCCGACGGTCTTGCCGGCGAGCTGGCGCGGCCGCGTGATGCCTGAACTTTGCAAAGACATCACGCAGTTGAGCGGGCTCTGCACGATCGCGGCCGTCGCGATGACGGGGACGCTCTGCTCTCGCGCCAGCAGCAGCGTCGGCTCGTATGAGACCGCCAGGTCGCCGCTACCCTGCGCCACCAGCTTCAGGGCGTCGGCCGTGCCCGAGGGCACGCGCGGCTGCACCGCGAGGCCGCGTCGCGCGTAGTAACCTTTGGCCAGGGCCACGTAGATCCCCGCGTGGTCGGAGTTTGGGTACCAGTCGAGCCACAACGTGACAGGGCGTAGCGCCTTGGCCCCTCGCGCGACGTTTGTCACGGCATGGGCTGGCAGCGCCAGCGCTAGTGTCAGCACAAGGGCCATAGCCCCCGTTATGATATTCCTCATCGAAAACCCCTTTCTATCACCTATCTCTCGCCCCTTGTAAGGCGAGCACAAGACTAATCTCTCGCCCCCCCGCCCGTGGCTAACTGGCCCCTCGGCCCTACCCACGGGCCGACGGTTCAGCGCGTCTCTGGGAGAGCCTGGGGAGATGCCTCCGAACACCCGCCATACAGACGCGCGTGGGGATAAACGGCATGGCTGTAGTCAGCAACTCCCGACTCCCGACTCCCGCCCCCCGACTCCCGCCCATCGCCCCCCGACTCCCGCCCATCGCCTATCGCCTATCGCCTATCGCCTATCGCCTATTCCCCCTCCGCGCCCACGGCACGAGCAGCCATTCGAGCAGGGCGACGACGACGAAGCCCGCCATGCTCAATAGGGCCAACACGACCATTACCGCGAACACTTGTGGCTCCTTGAGTCCGTTAGCGGCTGTGATCAACATGGGGCCAAGCCCCCCGGTCGCGCCGACCAACTCGGCGAAGACGGCCGCCGCGACGCTGTAGGTCACGGCCAGCTTGGCCCCCGTGAAGAAGCCAGGCAGCGCGGCCGGGATGCGCGCCGTGCGCGCGATGTCCCAGCGCGAGGCGCCGAGCGTGTGCAGCAGGCCGGGCAGTTCGGGGTCGAGCGTTTGCAGGGCGTCGTAGACGTTCACCGTCACAGCGAAGAACGAGTACAGCACGACCACGATCACCTTTGGGGTCAGGCCAAACCCGAAGACGACGACCAGGACGGCGGCGATGGCGATGATGGGGATGGCCTGCGAAGCGATCAGCAGCGGGTAGAGCGCGTCACGAACGATGCGCGATGCGGCCATGGCCCACGCCAGCGCGACCCCGACGACGCAGCAGCAGACGAAGCCGGCCAGCGCCTCCTCGACCGTGGGCCATAGGTTGCTCGTGAGCTGCGCCTGCGTGTCGGGGTCGCGGAAGGCCGCGACGATATCGCCGGGCGAGGGCAACAGCCACGCCTGCAGATGCAGCGCCGACGTGACGCCCTGCCATAGGCCCAGCAGGGCGAGCACGATCAGCGGCGCGAGCAGGCGGGCAGCCCTCACCCCCCGCCCCCCTCTCCCTGACGCGGGAGAGGGGGAGACGCTTGCCGAGAGGTTTGCTCCCATGTTCGTATATGCCTCATTCGGGGCCGAGGCCGGGACCAATAGGCTATCATCGCCGTCCTTATTCCTATACACGGGACGGCTCCCCTCTCCCGCGCACGGGAGAGGGGACGGGGGTGAGGGCCGTTGGCTCCCCTCTCCCGCGTCAGGGAGAGGGGTTGGGGGTGAGGGCCGTTGATTCATCGCGCCTCCCGTCGCCCGGCGCCACGGATGGCGGCGAGGAGGCGGCCCTTGAGCCGCGCGAACTCAGGCGTAGTGACGGCCTCCTCGCCACGCGGACGCGGCAGCGCGACCGCGACCTCGTCCACGATCTGGCCGGGCCGCGCGCCCATCACATAGACGCGGTCGGACAGGTAGAGCGCCTCGTCCAGGTCGTGCGTCACCAGCAAGACCGTTACGCCCAGCCGCGCCCACACCTCCAGCAGCCAGCCCTGCATCTCCAGGCGTGTCAGGGCGTCGAGGGCGCCGAACGGCTCGTCGAGCAGCAGCGCGCGCCGTCCCGTCAGGGCGGTGCGCGCGAGGGCGACGCGTTGGCGCATGCCGCCCGATAGGGCCGCGGGCCAGGCGTGGTCGAAGCCGCTGACGCCGAATTGCTCCAGCAGGAGCGACGCCTCGCGGCGGGCGGCGCGGCGCGGCAGCCCCCGGTACTCCAGGGGTA
>JAABUO010001661.1_pt1 | contig 28399 bp, 29 predicted proteins | sample 5559291 | NCBI WGS metagenome assembly JAABUO01 (sample SAMN10711878, study PRJNA513372) | rock metagenome | isolation source: Antarctica rocks | place: Antarctica: Victoria Land, Finger Mt sud | reverse complement strand
CCACATCCATATCCTCTTTGTGGACTGCCAATATTTTATCCATCCGCTTGAAGTCGATGCAAACTCCGCCACGGGTGGCTGTAAGAGCACCGGGAAGGCTTGTCCCTCCTGAAAATCCTGTCACCGGTATCCGCCGCCTTGAACAAATCTTCATGATAGCGCTGACATCGGACGTGCTACGGGGAAGAACCACAAGAGCGGGGGTTTGAGAGGGGCAAGCGGGAGACCATGGCGTGTTAGAATGAGCCCGCCGCTCGTCCTGATTCGTAATGACGGCCTCGGAGCCCAGAAGGGCAACAAATTCATCGCTGGCTGCTAAGATGTTATGCGAAGTGACATCGTGTTTGGGTGCTGGCGTCTTTGAAAGAGGCGCAGTAGAGCGAGCATCCATTGCGTGATAAATATTTCCTGTACCGTGTGACCCGGTCGTTTTGCAATACGTGAAGTAGAATATGGTATAGAGACCAAATTCTTACATTCTCATTGGACAGTAGTAACGTGACGGTAAGTGCTCAAATCGTCTTATAGAGTCTTTGTCCTGATACTTACCTCTACATGACGAACATAGATGCTTAAGGGGTGCATCGCAGGCGTCAGTGTCATACCTGTTCAGTTGCCTGATAAGCCTGATAGGTCAAAGGGTGGGGGGGTTGAATTTAAATTGGGGAAGCCGGGAACATGCATGCACCGTGCTAGCAATCGGTGAGTTGCACCGCGCTCGGGGCTGCCAACTTCAAGTCCCTAAACGAGCGATCATTAATATGATATTTAGTAATTGCTAAAATATCATTTGCTACCGTGACACGCATGGGCGTTTACTGCCGAATAGAATGATGGTTGTTGTAAATGGAAAGCCGCCGACGATCAGATGGTATTGGGTGGAAAGGTTTGTTAAGGATTACTTTCCCAGCAGCAACATGCATCCGCGCCGTGGCGATGGTGGGATCATGCGGGTTCAGGGATTTCCAATATGCTTTGGAATGCAACTTGCTATCCCGACCTCCAAATGCAATACTTATTGGCTCTACTCTGTGTGTCTTGATCCTTTTCTCCACGGTTTTAAATCTCTCACACCATTCAAGCCGCATGGTGTAATGGAGTAATACCCCTGCATACACCAAAGCCTCGTCTCACAACCCGTGAATATCTTTCAGTCCCAAAAATCCGAGGCCAAACTTCGGTCTCTTTTTTCGATCCTTTGTAGGTATATCGTGATCTTGTTAAAGCCATGGACGAAGGCAAGTCTGTGCTCGGCGTTTGCTACTCATATGGCTATTAATCTAAAGCATCTACAGCTCTACCCCGTAGTTCTGACTCCGGGGACTCGAGACGCTGTCCCACGGTGGGCAAGACTGAAAATGCCGTCTCTGTTGACTGTACTCGCGACACCGACATCAACGAACGTAAAGTATCGGCAAAGATTGATCTTCGAGTTCTACCGATTGTCACAATCATCTATGTACTAGCTTTTCTCGACCGGTCAGTAAGTGGCTAGGAAAACCACCATAAAGTATATAAGCTGACGTTAAGATAGGGTCAACATTGGCAATGCATTGCTATTCCATCTTCCTACTGACTTACACCTGCGAGGGACGCAGTTGAACACCGCCTTAAGTGTATTCTTCGTCGCTTATTGTGTGTTCGAGATTCCTGCGAATGTCTTGATGAAAAAGATGAAGCCACATGTCTTCTGTTAGTCTATACCTTGTTTTGATTTCATGAATTGTTCTTTTGACCAATTTTATTCATAAGTATCCATCTCGATGTTTCTATGTGGAGTCTTAGGGATAGTACAGGGGTTTGGTACGCATTACCGCTGTCTACCTCTTGGATTTCAATTTACTTACAGTAATAGTCTCAAATTTTGGCGGCTTGGTGGTAGTTCGATTCATTCTTGGCATTGTTGAAGCTGGCATCTTCCCAGGGTGTAAGTTTCCCAACAATGTCTTGCTGGAGATCTAACGGTGAGTAAATCTAGGTTTCTATATAATTAGTATGTGGTATAAGCGCCTGGAAGCTCAAAAGCGATTTTCTTTCTTTTTCAACGCTGCTAGTTTTGCCGGCGCGTTTGGAGGTCTTCTCGCTAGCGCCATTGGCAAGATGGACGGCATTCGTGGGTATCATGCATGGCGCTGGATCTTTATACTCGAAGGCATTCTCACTTGCGTTTTCTCGGTGGTTGCCTTTTTTGCCGTCGCTGACTTCCCGGAGCATGCTAAGTGGCTAAGTGATAAAGAACGTACGTTCGTAGTAGGAAGATTAGCTGCAGATCAAGGCAGTTCTGGAATTGAGAAAAGGATCACCTGGCAACAAATTCTGGAGACACTCAAGGATTGGAAGATGATAGCTGGAGCCTTAATGTACTTTGGCGCTGCAGTGTCTGCATACGGTGAATAACCCTCTCTCCTGTACTTCTCGTGTTTCCCGTATTTATGTTGGCAGGACTCGCATACTTCGTTCCCTCAATCGTCGCAACTTACGGTTACACCCCTGTTGAAGCGCAGCTTCACTCCGTGATACCGTGGGCGGCCGCCATCGTCTTCGGAATGTTTGTTGCCTATCTTTCTGATAAGTTTCGAAACCGTTCCGCATTTATCGTAGTAGGCTTCTGTCTTGCAATTACCGGCAACGCCGTTCTATTTACTGTCCATACCAAACGCGAAGCAGAATTCGCAGGTCTAGCGTTATACACCATGGGTGTGATTAGCATCTTACCCATGTTCGTGTGTTGGTTCTCAATGAACCTGGACGGGCATAGGAATAGGTCTGTAGGTACGGCTTGGCAGGTGGGCTTTGGCAATCTCGCGGGAATTGTCGCTACATTTGCATTTCCAAGTAAAGACGCACCCCATTATCACCTCGGCTATTCTCTGGGTTTGGGATGCTTATTCTTGGCGGCAACAGCGTCTCTGACCTACTTTATTAGCTGCCTGATAGAGAATAAGCGGCGAGCAGGAAATCAGAGACTTATTCTCTGAGATCTGGATTTCTCTATCAACTGGTCTGCAGACCACTGATGCTTGCCCGCCTTCACGGTATCATTGGAATTATAGATTGTCAAACACAAAGTTACCTTAGGCCTATGTAGCAATCAAAAGACCTGCATATAAGGCTTCCTGAGTCTTGTTACCCACCATAGTCATTTTGACGTAAATACGGAATGCATAGTCAAGACAATACCGAGAATGTTTTCAGCGGAACGTCTCAAAGCTCGCCAGAACACCCGTCTCCTATCAAGTTAAGCCTCCACCAACTTGGCTGCATTCAATCACCATACGGGTTTTTATGCCCGTTCTCTTCAAAGTATGCTTCTGCCACCGAATAATACTGCGAATCCTTTTTGCAGAACGCGAATTCCTCCAGGGTGTTTGGGACCTTGCGATAGTCATCGAGCATGCGAAAGCATGCATGCCGTTCAGGCTCCTGAGTCCAAGCCACCAGCTTGTCCCAATCCCGGCACTGCCTTGCCTGTCCGTTGCCAATTTGGTGTATGGCGTTGATAGTTGGCATCAGGGTGTCATCGGCCAGGCACATGATATCTTGACGGAGTGTGTCGAGGCAGTGGTGAAAGTGCGCGCTTGGCACGATTTGAGTGTTTCCGCGCTGCATGTCCGTGTAGGCTTTGCGTAGGGATTTCTGTTGCATCCGGTGTATCAGGTTTCAGTGGAGACTCACGGAGTAGGCAAGATGAAGGGGACAACCCACGAGACAATGAAGGTGGTGGAATGCTTTGACATGATAGATGCCCTTTTCGTCGTCCCAGGGAAAGCGGGCTGATGTTTCAAGACCGTGCTGGATTGCGTAATTGTCGGTCAGGGCGACAACAATTGGGCTACTGTCGATGGCTTCCCAAAGCTCGTCCGCGAGCGTGTCGTTGCTAGCGCCATATTCGGTATGGGTATGATAGGTCACAGAGTGGTCATATCCAAGACCACCTACGAAACGGTCAGAGAGATATTGCGCGCGAGTTGCAAGGGACGATCATGTCCGTACTGAATCTTGAGTGGCAAAGCTCCGGGGCAAGTTTGAGCCTGCTATACTCGTAAAAAAGGAAGGCATTGCCAAGCAACGAAAGAATTAAGAGCCCCGATTTGATGTTCGCAAAACCAGCGTATCTAGGCCGGTCAAGGAACGGCCGTCTAGCACATTCGCCGCCGGCGTCGTTGTGGTAAACATGCTCGAATGCAACCTCATCAGAATTGAGATCATGTAGAAGGGGTAGCAAACGCTGCTCGTGCTTTTCCTGAAACATAGTAATGTAGTAAACCTGGCTCGAGCCTCGCTGGCCTTGTTCGAGTGTTGAGTACTAGAGGCGATGAGGAGTGAACGGCTCAAGTACATGCTAGGCTGATAAGTGTGTGTTCGACCTCTGTAACCATTTACAGGACTGGCCTAGAATGCCGTATTCACCCCACTCTTACAGCTGCACGTTGACTCTTGAGCTAGTATTGAGTTTCTGCCTGCAGATCAGTTGTACGCTTTCAACGATCTTTGATAACGTGCTGTGTAATGGCATGTCCCGTAATAGCGTGCTTTTTGATTCTCGTGTGCTCCGGATCCTGTGTAAAGAGGGGTACATGCATCGCTCCAGAAGCAGGAAGTCGGGTGGTGAGAATCTCGTCGAGATGCTTTTCGGAGGATCGATGTGCATCATACAGACAGCTGGCGAGAACAACCCACGATAGCCTAAAATCCTGGGGAAGATATGCAAGAAGGTGCACAGAATGATGTAACGTGCACATCTATTCTTACCAGGGGTTCTTCTACCGCTGAGTTCCCCTCTAATACAAATAGGACTCTCTGAGGATTAGTATAAGTATTTCAAACATTCCATTCCTCTACCGAGTACACGTCACCACCCCCTAACAACGAACGATACCTATCCGGAATATTCATCGCCAAAAATACAGGTAAGACCTCTACCTAATGCTATACAAGCATTACTGAGAGTATAGAAGTCTCGCAGTTTCAACAAACCAGGATGCATCCATCAAGCTTCCTTGGTCTCGCCACCACTGTTTTGGCAAGCATCGCTTATGCCAGTCCCATCGCTGTTCCTGCGGCCGATTTAGCAGATCCGCCTGTTCTCAATGCGCGGAAGGGGGTAGCAGATCCACCCGTCCTCAACGCCCGAGCGGCGAAGGTGGACACGCCTCTACTAAATGTGCGGGAAGGGATCGCGGATCCGCCTGTTCTGAATGCCTGAACAGTGGCTGTCTGCAGCAGTAGCGGGCTTGAGGGCGCGGCACTACTAATTCGCTGCGACAAGTTGAGAACATCCATAGGAGGATAGAGTTTTTGACTTTGGAATTCGAGAGTTTTGGTGTATCATATCTTCACGGCAAACAGATTGATTGCTGTTAAGGTGGATACATAATAAATCCCTTGATCGTGGTCTGCAATCCTATTCTCCTCCAGATCGTGGAAGTCGGAGACATCCTTGACGCTTATTCATCGTTAGACTGATTATTTGGTACCGTGAAGCGCGCGCGCATTAATCAATTGCTTACGACTTTCTGGCAGTTGCGCCAAAACCCCGGTTAGAAAGGTGGATCTAACGGGGGACTCTCTTAGCCTCCGCTATTAGCGTGTGCAGAAAGGTATCGAATCCTTGGCATCGCAATTGTCGCGCCCCCTCCCAAATTTATTATTGAATTCAGACATTCTCGCTGTCATCAACGCTTTCGCTTTAGAAAAAAAAATTAAACAAGTAAATATGAAGCTATTCAGATCTAGTACACTGCTGACATTCTTTTAGTTCTTCTCACCTTCGAAGTCATCATGTCGTCGTCACGCAGAAGTCAGAATCTATCTTTAAAGAATTCACTTGTCTTCTTAAGCATCTTATTAAGATCGAAGAAACCTTTTAATAAAGTTAAAGCAATTAAAGCAGACGCTGCTCGCAAAGTTAACGCTGACGTCGCTGCTAGAATTATTATAAACATTGCAGACGCTGCTGTTAAAGTTAATTATCTTCGTAATTTTAAGAAACATATCATTAATAATTTTAAAGCAGCGAAGAAAGCACGCGAAGCTCACGTCGTTAAGCTTCAGCGACGGACGAATATTGCAGATCGTGTTAAAGCTCATATATTATAAGAAAAAAGAACTCGATCTGTAAAGATTACTTATTTTAATGAGAAAGAGACTTTACGTCGTCGTAAAAAGAAAAGAGAAACTAAAAACATCGTTAACGAACTTTTTACTTCGAATATTAAAACTATGAAATTAAAGAATTAAATTATTAATTTAACGTTTAAAATTTTCGTCTGTCTTCGAGTTAATAAACGACTTAAATGATTAACTTTCGTAAGAACTCAGACTAGTAATTTCTTTAATATATAAAACTTTAAGTAATTACTAAAGAATGTAATTAGTAAAAGAGACGATCATAACAAGAAATGAAAGATTACTCATTAAATGATCAGCGTTCGAGCTTTTAAATTAAAGATTACTTAAAAGTTACAGTTCATTAATGATTTCATCGAAGTAAAATGAAATAAGATGTTAAAAATTATTACTTCAGAGATCGTTATCGAGTATGATATAAGAATAAAGCTTCAGATTAAATTCTCGAAGAGAAAAGATTCTTTAAAGCGATTCTTAAATGTTTTATTATTCGATTCTTTAAAGTCTTTGTTATTTAAAGCACGAATTACTCGCATCGATAAGCTATTTAATCGTGAACATGTACGAGTTAATGATCTCGTTATAATTAATAATTTTAATCGTAAGCTACTTCATCGTTAATAATATAACGATAAATAATGTTAAAACTTTAACGATTAATGTTTCGTTAACTTTACAAATAAGCACTTTAATATGAATTACATTTAATAATCGCTCTGAAATAAAGTTATCGTTATTAACGAAGATGACGTTAATATTAAACGATTTTTTATTTTTCTTTATCGCTTTTAAATCGACTTATAAGAAATCATAACTTAGAATTCTCGACGATCACTGATGCAACAGAAAAAACTGAAAACGCGAACAGATAAAAAAGAAACAAAGAATTTTATAAGTAAATTTATAAGATTTAACGAATAATAAATGAAAATGCGTTTAATCGAGATTATGATCGAACAGATGAAAAGAATAACGTCTCGTTAAAAATCTTTTTCATTTTCTTCATCTTCTTCATCTTCTCAGTAGCTTTCTTAATAGTAATAGTAACAGTCGTTCGTTAATAGCTCGTATTTTACACATTAGTCGTCATCGTATTTATAATAATAGCAGTCAGTTTCATGACAAGAAGTTTCTTTTTCTTCTTCATTTTCTTCGTTAATATCATTCTTATTCTTCGCTTTATCGTCTCGATCATCGCGCTTCAGTCTTATTAAATCATTTAAAGAGAAGAAAATAATAATTAAACAGTTTTTTTTATGAAAGATAGCTCGAATAACACGTTAAGCAGCGAAGAATAAGATAGCTGAAGTAAAACGACTTGTAAATAATTAAATGTAAAGCATTAATGACTTAAAAGAAATGTTAAATACTACATCATTTATATATCGAACAGTCATACAACTAAAGATTTCAGATGAAATAATTAAAAGCTTTAGAAATAATCTTAAGATCTTTACGTCTTAATGACGTCAGGCAAAGAATCTTTTACATATAAAACAAGCTTAGATTTAAATAAAATTAAAATTTATGCTACTCGTTTTTAGTTCTCTTTTTAACGCTTTAATATTAATTTTAAATATATAATCATCGACGCTATGTTTAAAATGTTGCTTTAAAAACCGGTCACAGCGACTTTTAGCTACTGCATAATGCAGAAACTCATTAAAGAAGTTCTTAAAGCTGAGTCATATTTTATAAAAGTGTTTTCTAACTCAGATCTTTAAAATACTAAAATTAAGCTCGATGAGATTAAAATTCGACGAATATAAAGACAGATATCGTACATTACATTCGTGTAAAATAATGAGTTTCTTAATACGAGCGTTATAATGTATGTTAACGTTATTTATGACGATCACATTTCGAGTTACTGAAAAAATGTTATAATAAAATAACAGCTCATTTAATATTCATTAAAAGAAGACTTCGTTATTAAATTAATCTTCACGAATATTAATACAGAATAAATAATCATTAATTATATACGCTGAAAGAACGCTTCAGAAATGTTCTCTCTTTTTAAAGACTTAATAGCGAGCTGATTTATTAACTGATGTATAAGTTTAATAACGTCATTTCGTAATCTCGTTAAACAGAGTTTCATTAACGAAGATAAGCTATTTAGTCGTCAGCTGTAATAGATTAATGACTTAGTTTAATCGCAGCTCATCATTCTGTTTAATGTTAACACGCTGTTTTCTTTTTTCACTTCAGTGTCTTTTCTTTAAAATTCTGAATATCGTAAATCTATGAACATGTATGTTTCATTTCTTTTATAAAAATCATATCATCTCTTTCTGCATGACTCATGACTGTTGCTTTAAATATGTAATAAAAGAATCTTCAGCAGCTGAAAAGATTTTACGAAAGATTTTCTTAAGTCGAAACTGAGACCTGCAAGGCGAATGATATATAAACAGATTCTCTTGTATATTATAAACGATGTTAAAGTAACAGTGAATCTCTTTAACGATAGTTAAAAAACGTCAGTGTAGTAATAAAAGACCTATTATTTTAAAGCGAATGAATGAGTTCAGTGAGCGAGATATAGCTATTTAACAGGTCAGTACGGAGTAAACAAGTGCTTTTGAATAGCTTCATATTTATCTGTTTGATTAATTTTTCTAAAGCGAAAGCGTTGATGGCAGCGAGAATGTCTGAATTCAATAGTAAATTTGGGAGGGGGCGCGACAATTGCGATGCCAAGGATTCGATACCTTTCTGCACACGCTAATATAACTATCCTTGAGAAGCAGATTGCTCTATGACGTAGTGGAAGTGCAAACCATTCACCAATTGGTTGGGTTGACCCACCATAGATCAGCCATTTCCTACTATAGTAAATTATCAAAGGAAGGATCATGCAGTGTCTTTCCAAGGGAGGGTATTTGTTCACTTCAAGGCTGTGAACAGTTTGCGTAACGCCAGGCTGATGTCCAAACAACCTTGGCGGCAACTGTAACCGGTTTAATCTTAGCAATGTTTCCTAAGGTAACAAACTCACTGCTGCAGCTGGAGTACCTTAATCAAAAATCGTTCGAAAAAGAATTAAGATGCATCCTTCTCGGGCCACAAACAGGAAGAGCTAGCTCGATTGGTTGTATTATGCACACCAGAGGTTTAAAGGCACTGGGGTTGAAAACTCATGCCGAATGCGTAACCCCGTAGGATGATCGAGTCTTCCCTCTCACGCCTCCTTTGGAATTTGCTATGAGTGCCATAGAAACTCCCGGAATATCGCACATGCAGTCAGATGCTGACAGAAGCCTGCTGGAATATTTGGTGGTCATGCTCCGAACCAAGAAAACAGGCTGCGACAGGGTGAAATATCTTGCTGCCTAGCTGATCCTTCGTGGTTAAGCAAATTGATGACGGCAGAGCGATCCACTCGGCAATGGTACAGTAACAGGACCTGCCGTTGCCTCATTGTACTGTATTCTAAGCGGGCCAATGCCCTGATGTATGTTCTTGTCGCCAGAAATACTCAAACAACGTTCGCGGTTAGACAGTATATTCTAGTCGAGGGAAGAAGTTGTAGGACCGGCCTTCACCTCGCTTGCAATGTTAAAATTTCACTCGGTCGACTTAATCCTCTGTATTCGACCTTCCTGTAATGCGCTCCTAGATCAGATATCTTTTATGAATTCACTGCGTGGCGGTCGAACTTTTTTAATATCATATCATGCCTCGTTCCGCCGTCATTGCGCCATCTCCGTCAAACGTCGTTGCAGCAGGAGCAGTGTTGCCATCATTATGTGCCATCATAGTGGCCCTACGTTTCTACACACGACGCGCTCAACGCGCCAGATTGCTGCTGGATGACTGGCTTACTATCCCGGCACTTGTGCGTTCAGTGGCATTGTGTTTCATGGACCAAAGCTGATGATGTAACTGTTGTCAGGTTCTGACACTTGGGCTAGGCGCTGCCTTAATATATGGTGGACTTGTTCTTGATTCTGTTAGTGGTATGGACTGACATTGCACTGGTAGGAGTACATGTCAAGGCACTCGGTTACCCAACGCCGCCTCCGGCAGATCCAAGTGATGCACTTACCAACAACAACGCTCAGGTTAGGATCAATGGCCAGGCAAGAGCAGCACCCACCGAAGAGATGTCGGGCATGTCAAGCTGATGCGATCAATAGCTTGTGTGGTCATTCGAGTTGGTGCAGATCCCAGCCTTGGCTTGTGTGAAACTTAGTTTTATATACTTTTATCGAAGAATATTCTGCACCGGCATCAATAGAACTTTCCGCATTATCACCACAGCTACGATTGTACTCATCATAGCTTGGGCTGTAACATTCGAGGTTGCGTTTCTGTTTATCTGTAAAGGGAACTTCGCCGCTTGGTGGATATCTATCAAAACCCTTGAAACTTACTGTCACCCTCAACTTAAGTTGGAGCTCGGCTTTGCTGGCACAGATTTTATAACAGATTTTATAGTTCTCGTTTTGCCTTTACCTCTGGTCAGTAGCACTTCGGTATGCGGAATCGGGTTTCATTTGCTAACACGATGTCCAGATATGGCGACTTCAAATGTCAATCAGCCGAAAACTGGCTACCATCGCGATCTTCTGTCTCGGGGCATTGTAAGTCATATTCAAAAAGAAGAGATTGTACATGGTTGATTCGAAGCAGGACTGTCGCAGCGTCAATTACAAGATTGGTCATCTTTGTCAGGGCTGTTGAGAACCTCAAAGTAGAGTATAAGACCTCTGGAGCCAATCTTCGTAAGTACTTATGGCGGCAAGGACCAACTGTGCTGACCGTTTACCTGCAGTCATCACAACCACAGGGCTCTATTGGAGTATGATTGAATCAGGAATTGGGCTCGTGTCTGCCAGTCTACCTACTATCTATTCTCTATCTAGGAAAAAGTCTTATTTCACCAAGTTGAATCGTGTGTTCAAGCCGAGGAGCGGTTCAATGACATCCGACTCACAAATGGTACTAGGCGCTGAGGGACCTGCCATTATTGACTCGCATGCGTTAAAGGAGCTCACCCCGGTCTACGACAGAGCCAAGCCACAAAATGGTCAGATACTTGTCAAAAAATCATTTCACAGGACTGAGGACCTAGTCTAAGGTCGGTTGATTGCGCGCTATAGTACTGCAAATTATGAGGGAATCTTACCTCATTTGCCAACATATTTAAGCTACGAGATGTGGTTCTAGGCTCTTGGCATATGTCCAGCATCGTCTTACTATCACCCAGATATGCAGGTGCTTTGGCCATGGTCTCAAAGTAGCAGATCCCCGAGCCTTCCCAAATGCTTGGAGCAACTGCAAGTCTTTTGTAATCGGTCTTCCGATTGAACATGGAAGATGTTCGACTGCATTGCATCGTGCTTTAGAGTGGAGTAAGCTTTGAATGACGTCTTTAATTTCGACGCGCGCGGCAGCTTAGATAGGATACGGCGATAGCTCCGTATTGATAGAATCCCCCGTTCTTGCAGAAAAGAAGTAGTCATGGGTCGGTTTAACAAAATTGAAGCCATTGGCTATGATCTCGACTGGCAACGTAGCCGTTCACACCACTCGTGATCAGAAGCAATGATTTCTTTTCAGGTTCTGTGATGATGCCGGGAGATCTCTTGGTAGGTACGCTCTCTGAGTGGAGCTGGTATGCGCCTGCAGCAGCTCAATGACAGATTCGTGGCCGATCTTGGCCCCGTGGAGAAGGCATTACTGTCTCGTACACCATCCCCGGGCAGAAGTAAGGTATCCTGTGCACTCTGCTCCGAACCATTCCCCTCAGCAACTCAGGCTATCTCGTTCTATGAGCGATGAAAGCCGTCTCCTCGGCTTTGACAGGGTAAACAAACAGGGGCAATCAAATAGAAATCATGAGTCATAATCTTCTAGTTTTGCTCTCACTTGTTTAATCTAGAGAAAATGGCCTTACTTGACCAAGTACTTTCAACAGAACTCCTACGGCGCAAAGACGTTAGGAAGACCAAACAAAATGAACACTACAGAAGTCCTACCTAATGAGATAGCTGTTGGTATTCCAGCTCCGCGTGAAGATTATCCCTTCAACAACGTCGATGAGAACTTCGTCGACTTTGACGGTCCTGGGGATCTTGATAATCCACTTAATTGGTCTTTCATATATAAATGGGGTATTGTAATCTTAATATCAGTTATGAGCCTTGTGGTGTAGGTTTCCCACTCAAACCTCTAGAACATCCTATCATCATGTATATACTAAGCTCACTCTTATAGTAACCTCGCTATTCTAATGTGTGCTCCCGCCACACCACACATACTGGATGAGTTCCATTCAAACAGTCAGCTCGAGTCCACTGTGTTGGTCTCAATCTGGGAACTTGGGGAAGTTATTGGCCCTCTTATAATAGGTCCAGTGTCTGAACTATATGGTAGGCTTCCGGTGTACCATACTGCGAATATCTTGTTCATTATCTTCTCCGTTATTGCAGCCGAAAGTCGAAATATCAACATGCTCATAGCGCTCCGTTTTCTCCTGGGACTTACAGTTGCCTCCACGACCCTCAACCCCTGCATCGTAGGCGATTTGTTCGAACCAAACCAACGGGGCCGCGCTATAGCAGTCATGGGAATGACACCATTCATCGCGCCTGTACTTGGGCCTATCGTGGGAGGTCTTATATCAGAGGCCAAAGGATGGCGCTGGACATTCTGGCTAACAGCGATCATCACGGGGGTCTTTGAAATCGGGTTTCTCCTCCTGTATAGAGAAACGTACAAAGTCGTTATTCTGTCAGCAAAAGCCCGACGTTTACAAAAGCAAACGGGAAATCCTCAATTACGAACGCATTATCACATAAACATTTCTGGGCCTGCTCTGTTAGGTCAGTCGGTGTTTCGACCGATTAAACTGTTGTTTGTCTCCTCTGTTGTTTTACTCGTATCTATATGCGGTGCCTTGGCGTTAAGCTATACGTACGTTATTATAACCACACTTACCAGAGTGTTTGGAGACTCTTATGGCTTTTCAGAAGGTCATGTGGGCCTGACATATCTAGGCTTAGGTACGTTCGTCTCATCCGTCTATATTCTCATCAGCCATTTTTCACTCTGCCCGTACGAGCTCAAGCACCCTGAATAAGTTAGCTAAGCAAATTTCAGGGATTGGTATGATTTTGAGCGTCATCATTTGTGGCTCCTTCCTCGACTCTCACCTCAAGAAGAAAGCCGCAGCTGGATCCTCAAAGCCCGAACACCGTCTTCCACCGATGCTCCTCGGTAGCATCCTTATCCCTCTTGGCCTAATAGCATTCGGATGGAGCGCCCAAGCCAAGGTTCAGTACGTCGTCCCCATTGCCGCCACGTCGCTCGTCGGATTCGGCTTCGTTGCTGTCTCCCTGGCGTCATCGAGCTACCTTGTGGACGCTTTCGGCATCTATGCCGCATCGGCTACCGCGGCGACCACAGTCCTGCGGAATGTAGCGGCGGCAGCGCTACCGCTGGCAGGGCCACCTCTGTTCGCGAAGCTGGGGCTCGGCGTGGGTAGCACTGTGCTGGGAGGGATAGCCTTGTTTTTTGCACCGGTACCGTTGCTGTTGATGTTGGCAGGAGAGCGTATGAGGGAGAAGAATAAGAGGGTCAAGGTAAAGACGTGATGGATCTATAGCCACGAATATACGGAGTGGTTCAAACTCGAAGAAAGAACATTCTGCCATTTTCTAACGAGCTGCTATGAACGGACCACGTCTGAATAGGTCCCAAATCACCATCAGCAGCTTCTTAACTCCATTCCCCAATTGTATTCCGGCAGCCAAACGTAATCTCATCGAATGCTTCAAAAAACAGTTAAAAAACAATAGGTGGCTCCGTCAGGATGTATCGCATCCACTATTCACACCTATAGTAAAACCAATATCGGGCATCACCTGAGGTACGCATACACACGCATACACACTTTTTGGTGATGTTTAGTATGGTGGTTGGGCCAGCCAAGCAAACCCTTGAGACCCCCCTAGGCCCAGGATGGCTGTGGGGGTAGCTCCAGAGTGCCAAGAACTCCCCATGCCTATGCGATTAGGACTATGGAGCTTGAAACAACGAGAAGATGCGGATGGGAGGGAACAAGAGTCCAGTAATGCTGTGCTCTGAATCCTAAGGGTTGCGGTCCCCCAAACTGAGGAAAACCTTCCATTTATACCCCAAATCCCCGGCCCTCTGGGCCTTGGCGTTGCCGACCTTCTAGTAGCTTCCAAACCATCCCCCAGGGTTTGCCGATAGCCACAAGTCAAGCTGGCGCAAAAAAAGGGGAACCCTTCATTCATACCCGAAATCTCGGATCCTCGGGGTCTAAGCTCCCCAGCCACCCCCCGACCCTGGGTTGCCGATAGCCCCCAGTCAAGCTGGCTCGAATAATTATGTGCTAGGATAGTAGTAACCAACCAGAGTGTCAAACGATTCCTAATTCGACTGGCGCTAGCTCTTCAGTACATCTTAAAGGGTGTAGCATTCACGAAGAAAGAGAGCATTGTTCAGTAGTCGCGACGACAGTCCACAACCGAATCAAGAGCAGCATGAAGTGAAGGGGCGGCAAGGTGAAGGCTAGCTGGATGCGGCACGCTTTACCAGATGAAGTAATTCGCCTGCATACAAACTACGCGATCGGTGTATGAGACCCTCGGGTAATGGGGACTATAACCCTCGTCCGTGGATGGATTGGTGCTCGTTAACTTAGGCGTGTAATCCATCGGAATTCATTTGATCGGTGGATGGAAAGCGTTTGGTCTATAGATGGTTATGTTCGTCGTTAGGGTGCATCGGGTGCGTCGTGGATCTGCTTCGGTCCTCTTCAATCACGTTCGTTACTTACGATGTAGACATGACTCTGAGCCAAAGTGGGATTCGTATAGATACTATTCGTGAGCTCACATCTCTCGTGACTTTCGTTAAGCTACACCACCTCGAAGCAACAAAACCCGCCAACCTTTCCTCCTTGACCCTGAGTTTCTTCCCCTTTTCCGTAAGCGATCGCTCATCCTTTTCGCAAGCCTCTCAGACCTTCTCCCCCCCCTCCCCCTTCTGCTGCACCCACACCTTCTCCACCAAATCCAAAATCTTCGTCTGCGGGTTCAGCAACTCCAAAAAGGTCACGTCCGTCGCGAAATTCTTCACGAACCAATTCCTCAGTTCCGCGGCAATCATTGAGTCCATACCGTACTCGCTCACCGCCCGGCTCGGATCCATCTCGTCGCTCGGCGTGAACAGGAGCTTTGCCAGCCGGTCAAGAATCGCCGCCGTGACGATCTGCCGGAACTCGGTCGGGGAGGCGGTGGCGAGCAGCTCGGTGACGGAGCTGCTGTCGGATTTGCCCGCCTTGCCCTTCTTCGAGAGGTCCTCGAGGGCCTGCAGCAGGCGGCCGAAGCGGGCGTCGGTGTGCCAGGTGAATTCGGCGGCGAGGCCCTTACGATACAGCTGCTCCAGTTTCACCGGTTCGAGCCCCGTGAGGAGGTGCGACGTGGCGAGCGCGTCGGACGACCATTTCGGATCGGGCGTTTGCGGCACGAAAGAGGCTTCGAGCAGTTTGAGGAATTCGAGCTGCCCGGTGCCGTAGACGCCGTTGCGCATGAGCGATTTCTGGACTTCGGGGAGGTGGCTGACGAAGCCGACTTCGAGGATCATTCCTAGGGCAAAGGATTGGGCGGGCAGGCCCTGTGAGGCGCGGTAGCGCGCGAAGCTGTCTTGGAAGGCGTTGCCGGCGCAGTAGCTGCCTTGGGTGGCGGTGCCGATCATGGTGACGATGGAGGAGGTCATGTTGAAGAAGTCGAGGGGTTGGTCGAGGGTGGCTTCGTGGAGGTTGATGGTGCCGGCGACTTTGGGGTCGGTGACGGATTTGAATTGGGAGAGGGTCATGGTGTCGAAGATGGCGTCATTGACAACCATGGCGGCTTGGATAACGCCTTTGATGGGTCGACGGATTTTACCGACCGCAGAGAAGACAGCCGATTTGGAGGTGATATCGCATTTGATTACAGATGTCGCGACGCCCATGGCGCTCAGGTCATAGAGTAATTCCGAGGCTTCGGCGTTGGTGGAGCCGGACCGCGAAAAGTAAACCAGGTGTTTGGCACCGCGCTCGGCCATCCAGATACTGATGCTTCGTCCCAGTCCACCTAGGCATCCAGCTAGAAGATATACTGCGTTGGGATCAAAAGAGACCTGTTTGGGAGTCGGCCGAACCTTCAGCACCGCCGTTGGGTCTTGGAAAGTCACGACGACTTTGCCAAGATGAGTACCTTTGGCAAAGTGCATCATTGCTTGTTCGAGCTGAGACACGTCGAAAGTCTTGACGTGGCTGAACGGCTTGATGATACCTTGTCTGTGCAGATCGGCAAGCTCAGCCATGAGACTTGCTACTTTCGCCGGCTTTTGTTGATTCATCAGACCGAGATCAAAAGATGAAAAGGTGGCGTTGCGTTTGAAGACCTCCATGTTGAGCTTGCCGTGGTCTAATACGTCAGTTCTTCCCACTTCAATGAATCGTCCCATTGGAGCAATAGCTCTCCAACTCTCTTGCATGGCTTCACCAGCAGCTGAGCAGAGAATGACATCAATTCCCGCTCCATTAGTCGCAGCTAAGATCTTTGAAGGTGTGGACAACTCCCGGGAGTTAAAGATGTGGTCTTCAGCAATGCCGAACTCCTTCTTCAATACCTCTATCTTATCAGCGTTGCCGACTGTTGCGTAGATCTCTGCACCGATATGCTTTGCCAATTGCATTGCAGCCATCCCCAGTCCGCCGGTCGCCGACTGAATCAAAACAGTCTCACTCTTTTCTAATCGTGCGAGGTGGTTGAATGCATAGATGGCTGTCATAAAAGCGACAGGCATTGACGTGACCTCTTCAAACTTGTCCTTGGAGGCCATCTTCTGTACTGAAGCTCCCAGAACGCGTACAAAGTTGCCGAAGTTTCCTGGAGCAGCACCAAAGACAGCATCTCCGACTGCGAGGTTTGCCACTTTGCTTCCAATATTGCACACAATGCCCGAACACTCAGTGCTGTGCTTGTTCCAATCAAAGCGACCGAGGGCAACAGCGAGATCCTGTGTGTTCCTTCAGTAAGAGGATAATTTGGAGAACCGGGTTCTGGAAAGGTCATAGGCTTACCTTAACATTCAAACCCACAGCCCTGACTTCAATCTCAACCTGATCTTCAGGCAACGGGGCGGCGAACTCTTGGTCTTCTTTGAAATACAAAGAGCTCAGAAGACCAGCTTGATCAAACCCAATACCTAATGGCTTGGCATCTTGTAGCTGAACCGCTTCTGTATCTTTCACGGAACCTTCCTGTACTAGGAATCTCTGGTTGAGCGAATTATCTGGCACCAGTCTGCTGACCTGGAAAACGCCGTCTGCGAGAACATACTCACTATCGTTAGAACCTGACGAGTTGCTCGCCATCTGCAGCTCGGATTCTTTGGAGAGGACCAGCTCTGCGATTTTGTCACTGGTCTGATCGTATCCGACATCTAGGTCAATGGTCATAATCTTCACATGAGGCATCTCGGTAATTATCGCCCGCATGAGACCACCAATCAAAGCATTTTCGGGTTTCACCCCGTTGATCAAGCTACCTGCGGTAATCCAGACAAGCGAAGATGCCTTTCGGAACAGTGTCTTGAGGTTTTCGAGGCCGGCTGCATCCATTCCCTTAAGGAAGCTTTCAACAAGGTCTGCAAGGACAATCATTCTTGAATGCTGCGGTATCTTGAGAGACTCGTGGACTGAAGAGTGTGTGACACTATAGTTCTTCCCCAATGCAAGGTCCTCAAGTGCATAGCTGAATGAAGGTCGGACGTCACCGTGAACAAAGATAACACTGGGAGCAGATGCAAGCTCGAGAGGCAAAGAGACCTTAGGCTCAACCGCGGTCGAAACAATGACCGAAGCCATTGAAGTAGAACCCTCGTGGTCATCTAGGAGGACATCAATACCGCTAAAGCCATTCTGTACAAGCACGTCTTGCCACATGTTTTTCGTCAGCAAAGGGCTATCCACTCGACCATCAGCAACGCCATTCCAATAGTCAGGAAACGTCCCCAAAACAAGTCCAGTGCCTAGATGCACGTTGGTGATCTCCAGTAGAACCATCTTCCCGCCAGGCTTCAGAAGGCTCCTAGCATGCTGGACAGTTTCTGCAATTGTAGTCGTAGCGTGCAGCACTTGCGACGCGACTATCATGTCATATCTGGATTCGAAACCTTGCTCTAATGGATCCTTTTCAATGTCTAAAGTTTTGTATTCAATACCGGCGCAACCCGAGAACTCGTCTTGAGCCTTAGCAAAAAAAGAGGTGCTTATGTCGGTGAAGCAGTAGTCTTTGTAGCGTTTGAATTGCGAGCGCCCTTCTAGTGTGTCCAGGAGAAGGCGTGTAGCGCCACCCGTGCCGGCTCCGATCTCTAAGATCCTCATCGAGGGCCGCTTATGGACTAAAAGATCAACGGCGCGGAGGAGTTGAGGGTAGCCACCTGAAATGCCTATCCCAGAGACATAGAGTTCAGTCAGGAGGTTGTCCTTGAGAGCGACGTGTAAGCCGCTAGTTTCGCCTGAGAAGATATGTTCTAGTTGATCATAAATTCGCTTGATAAGCTGCGCCTCGACAATGGTATCGAGCTCTTGGGAAATCTGGTCAATAACTGCTTTTCTCTGAGCGATTGAACAGTCCAAGGCTTTCTGGCCGTACGGCAATTCTCCTCTTTGCGCCCTGCCTACGCAACGTTGTACCCAATCTAGGAATCTCTGCAGGTGCTCGGGTTGAGATTGTGTAAAGAGTTGGGAATGGCCCTTGAAGATTTGAACAAGGATATAGGCGCTGAGTTTGTCAAACTTGTCGAACGTTGGCACTAGTGTCTTAGGATCGGTTGTTGGAGGGAACATTGCTCTTGCTTGTTCGTTGGTCAAGGAGTCGAAGTCGGGTTTCCATACCAGTCGAAGATAAGGATTTCGTGCCGCTGCGTTAGCTTCAGCGTCAACTGAGGACGTGCCGTCGTACGACACACAGCGTAACTGCTTGATGTCCATTAGGTTTTCGCCCGACTTTCCAAAGAGTTGAGTTCGAGCGTATGCACCCCTGAGACCGCGAAGCTCTCCGGTCGCTTGGCCGTAGCCCACTGGTGAGGCATTGTCCGCATCGCTAGGTATCCACAAAGACATTTCGTCAGCAACAACTGGCACAAATGCTTGTCGCACGTTCTCAATTTGACCAGCGTGGCAGGCCATCAAAGCTAGTTGAAGGCAGGTATCAATCGTAGATGGATGAATGGCATATGGTGACTCCCCTCCCTTTACGTTGTCTTCAGTGGTGTGGAGAGCAACAACGGCGGTTGTCCTATTCTCGTTGGGGTGAGCCCTTATGTCCGTCAAACCCTGAAAGGTTGGACCGTATCCGAGACCAACGTCTACAAATTTCTCATACCAGCTAGTCGAATCTACAGGTCTGGATTTTGGGCCGATGAAGAATTGAGTGTCCTGGCTTGCTGGTCGTTGCGTCTCTGCACATATCGATCCGTTGCAATGTTCGGTCCACTGGTTGTTCTGCAAAGAGCTAATTTTGAATTCATGCCATCGTTCCGAGGTCTTGGAGATGGTGAGGTTAGTTGCCTGTAGATTCAGAATTGTCTCGACACCGAAATCGTCGTCAGGAACTTGCATGGTGGAGTTGATGGCTACGTTTCGGAGCGAGAAACCCTTGAGCTCTGGTGCATTTTCCGCTTCGCAATGGTATTGAGACATAGCTTCCATAGCCATCGCTAGATAGCCAGCTGCTGGAAAGATCGGTACTGGCAATAGTTTGTGGTCATCCAACCAAGGGACATCCTTCAGCCGCAGCATGTTACGCCAGGATGGTCTTCCTTTAGCGCAACCAGGCTGCTTAGCACCAAGTATATCATGGCGAAGGTGCTTGCGAAGACGCCATTCCTTGTTGTAGCGACTCTCATAATATATCGGTGTCCCATAATGGAATTGGTAATTGGGAAGGTCACCAATGATCGAGCCACTAGTCAACCTTAATTTACCTTCATCATCGATAGTATCGACCGAATTCACAACTGCGAGATCAACGGCAACGTTGCGAATGAACAAGTTGCCTACAAGAACCAACATATTCTTAAAATTATCCTCACCTCGGGTAATACTACCGAGGCTAGGAGCGAGCTTGATCCCATCTTTTTGATCGAGAGCAGCCCGAATCTGGCGAAGAGGGCCAGCCAATGCAGCGTGTGGTCCAATCTCAATCAACAAATCTATATTCACAATGGGGGACCTCGCTAGTTCTTCGACAGCCGGACTAAACAGAACAGGCGACTCCAAATTCTTCCGCCAATAAGCAGGGCTGAGAGACTCGGTAGTCTGCGTCTTCGAAGGATCGACAGAAGAAACCCATAGCGCGGATGATTGCTTTGTACCGGTTGCGATCTCTTTTGATAGCTTGTGAACAGCACGTTTTGTAAGCTTTTCGTAAGTCTCTCCCAAGGGTGCCATATGATGAGAGTGGTAAGCCTTGCCTCCAGTCTGTAGAAGCCTAGCAAATATCTTCTCTTGGTCGAATGCCTCTTTTAAGCTCGCGACTGCTTCCTGATCTCCGGAGAGAGTTACGCTGTTTGGTGAATTAACGGCAGCAATGACCACTTTCCCTTGAAATGGCTCGAGGTATGAGGACAAATCGTTGGGGCCAAGCCCAACAGCAAGCATACACCCAGGAGTCTTATGAGTAGCAAGAACTTTACCACGATAGTAAGCCATAATGATCGCTTCTTCCGCAGTGTGAACACCAGCAGCGTAAGCGGCAGCAATCTCTCCTGAAGAGTGTCCCACAGTTGCCAAAGGCTTGACATTCCATGAAGAAAGCAGATCAACTAGCGCTATCTGAAGGGCAGTGCAAAGAGGTTGCGATAGTTCTGGCTCTTGAACCCGACTCGTTTTCGCCGGCTCCAGTAAGGCCGCCTCAATACTCCAGTTTGGTGGTTCTGGTACTCTGCTAAGGACGGCGTCCAGAGACTTGATAGTCCTTCTGTACGACTCAAATTCCGCGAAGAGATCAGCACCCATGCCTGCCCACTGAGCGCCCTGGCCAGTAAAGATAAAGCCCACGCTTTGCGCTGAGGGAGAGCTTTTACCAAAAGTCATTATGGACTCCTCTAGAGCAGCGGCCACCGAGTCTGTCTCTGCGATTGCAAAAGCACGCTGGAAGAATTTGGATCTCCTGGCGCCCAATGTGTATGCGAGATCGGCAGGATCGTACTGATCAGCCACTCCTGAAATCACAGAAATATTTGCCTTGAGTGAATGTTCGTCATGACCTGAGAACGGTAGAAGTACGAGCCTTCGGGCGCTACTCGTAGGCTTGGAGAGATCAATAAATTGGTCCGAGCCTTCCGAAAGGCATGTCTGAGACCTCTTGCTTTGGAGTTCTTCACATGCATCACTATGAGGTTTGTTCATTGCAATCAGGGCATGGTCAATTTCACCACTTCTGGGACCCTTCACCTCACTTTTTGTCATTGTAAACTCAGCTGGAGTGGTAGGCGGCGTTGATGCCTCGCTAGAAATCTTGCTGGGTAATCTGCTGGAGGTTTTACTGGAGGTAGTGCTGGAAGACTTGCTGGAGGTCCTACTCGCATATGGCTGGTAGCCAGGCACGAAGGACTCAATACTCTCAATTATACAATGTGCATTTGCTCCTCCGTATCCGAACGAGTTGATGCTTGCCCGTTTGATCGGTTTCGAGGCTGGCCAGGGCATCATCTCTGTCACGACTTTGACGCGTGAACCCTCAAAGTCTATTTTAGGATTTGGGTTCACGAGTCCAATGGTCGCAGGGATCTGGCCATGTTCGACGGCTAACACGGCCTTCATGACTCCTGCCAGACCACTTGAAGATTCTGAATGCCCAAGACTTGGCTTGATGGATCCAATGAGTAGCGGTTCTTCTTTGCGGCCTGAAGAGAATAGTCTACCAACGGCAGAAACTTCAAGAGGATCTCCGACAGCTGTACCGGTGCCATGGCATTCAAAGTAGCCAGTCAGATCAGGATCGAGACCGCCTGCGGCCTCGTATGCACGTCTCATAACAGCCTCTTGACCCTCGGGGCTCGGATGTGAAATCCCCCCCGTTTTACCGTTTGCGTTTATTGCGGTGGCTCGAATCACGGCACGTATGGGGTCTTTATTTGCTAAAGCATCCGATAACTTTTTGACGTAGAGGACGCCAAAACCATCAGCACGCGCGTAGCCATCGGCTGCTGCGTCAAATGTGTGGCAGGTTGATGTTGGAGAAATTGCGCCTAGTTTAGTTGAGAAAAGTTGGGCCTCGGGTCCAAGGATAAGATTGCTTCCTCCCACGACCGCTGACTTGCATTCTCCACTCCTGATGGAAGACACGGCAAGATGGAGAGCGTACATGGAAGAAGAACAGGCTGTATCTAAAGTCATGCTATAATTCGGTAAGTAACTATCCCACTTTTGTGTTCGGCATTAAACAGACATACCTAGGCCCATGGAGGTTAAAAACATAGTTTATTCGATTGCTCAAAATAGTTATGCCACCCCCTGTGGTTACATATGGTAGCGGATGGTCCGCATCACGAACCTGCATGAGCTGGTGGTCGTAGTTGAAGTTTCCCACAAATACACCAGTATTGGAGCCAGAGAAGTTCTCCCAGGATTCGCCAGCGTTCTCAAATGCCTCATATGTGACTTCGAGCAGCTTTCGCTGCGCAGGGTCCATTGTCATAGTTTCTACCGGGGTAACGCCAAAGAAATTATGATCGAATTGCTTCGGATCTTCTTTCAGGAAGTAGCCGCCTTTGGTAAACATGCTACCAGGGCGGTCCTTGTTAGGGTGGTAGAAGCCGCCGAGATTAAGTTTGTTGTCTTCGAATTCGCGGTAGCCGGATCGCTTCTGTTCTAGTAGATCCCATAATTTCGAAGTATTCGAGACTTCACCGGGCCACCTGCAAGCTGTAGGATAAAAGTTCTACATTAGCAGAGCTCCGTGAAATTGACCTGGGCCAAGGAGATACGTAGAGAGATATCAGGAATAGAAGAAGTAAAAGCTCGAGGGGAATCTAGGGATTGACCTACCCATTCCGACTATAGCGATTGGCTCTGGACATTGCGATAGGGATGGATCTTTACCAAAGATCTTGGTGGTATCTGGAAATCCAGACATGTTGAAGCCTGAAAATGAGGTTTTGACAAATCTCTAAGTTTATACGAAGGTGGTGAAAACCCCCGCTTCCACACAAAGTCTACTTAAAAGGGTAAGAAGTCTTAGGAGATGTCTAAGAAGATGTCTAAGAAGATGTCTAAGAAGATGTCTAAGAAGAAATCTAAGAATGATATCTGGCAAATAACGTAGTCTATGGGGTGAAGACAAGGCTGTTGAAAGTAGTGACTCGACGTTCCCCACATTGCTTCCTTTAAGTATACAGTTTACTAGTAAATCATAAAAGGAATGGTCAACACGTTGATAAGAACACCACCATAGTTCTACAATCTTCCGACCTGACAAAGTTTCATCGACCTCGAGGCTAGAGCAAATCCTCTCGGTAGATTTCTCGCCAGGATGAGGCGTCCAGGGTGCAGCCAACGGGCATAAGGATAGATAGAGCCATCGCCATCGTCAACAGCATAGCATACCTCAGTGATCATTGCTTCCACCAAAGGAGAGGCGTTCGCGTACGACCTTACGGCCGAGGCGACTTGGCATGTCTCAAGGGCGGAATGCACAAAAGTCGGTCAGAAAGGCGAAGTAAATCCTCCCGCTTGTGAGGGATCAATGAGATTAGGTACGTAGCCGTAAGCCTAGGAAGGAGGTGCTGAGGAAGGTTGAGGATTCTCTGACCGTTGGTTTTCGAGAGGAAAGCTGAATGCTGACCAAGACTTGGCGTCTGGCGTAGCAAGCGCAGAGATCCAATAAACTGGTTGTCTATGGCACGAAGCATTTGGATGACAGATTCTTCTGTTGAGTCTAGGTAAAGAAGGTAATGCCGTACGAAGGGTAGTGCATTTTGAGTTGCCGGACTTGTCATCCACCTAATCGCTCGGCTCGACTAACCGGGATGCGGATGGTCTAACCTAGCGTCTGTTTTAATACGGTGTAAGTAAACCAAACAAGGCTCGTTGGGGGCTGATGGAACGTAAGGGAAGTAAGACCCTTAAAAAGTGGGACCGAATCTGCACGTCAGATTCTTCTACACGTCGATATTGCAATATCAAAGAATGTCCCAACAACAACTCAAGCACGCCGTACGACCCCTGACTCAACAGAGCGCATCTCCTACACCGAAAACTATCGGAGTTAAGCCATGCGTGTATTTTTGAATCGGTAGAGATCAGTCATCGATGGGATGCTGGGACTGATCTGGCAGAGGACCTCCTACGGCAAGGATTTAGTTCATCTTAGCAGAATCAGTCGCTCCAGGAAACGAGCACCTACTCAACGTGTCACAGTGTCATTTGAGGACACAAAGAATTGTGACTGTCATCTAGTTCTACGAAGCCTCACATTGTTCATATCTGGGGTATCTTCAGCGCAATCTTACGCTTAGACAACTATGGGCCTTCTCTTGGAAACCGTGGCGATTGCCAACGGCTTACAGGCTGCGTTCTTGCAACGTACAGTCTTTGAGCAATTGATTCTTCTCTTCTCTTTGCCTTTATCGTGGACTTTGATGTCTTACATCTTGCAGGAAACGAGATTTAGAAGTCTGAATGCACCCGTTGTCGGAAAACCTTCTGGGCCGGTGTTGCCTATATGGCGTGCTCGACTTCGATACATATTTCATGGTGTTGAGATAATCAAAGAGGGATATGAAAAGGTCACAAAGACCATTTCCAAGCATGAAACTTGAATATCTCTAATTTGGAATACATTTTAGTATACAAATACGATTTTTCAGGTCCCGACAGTGAACCAAAACCTTCTTGTTTTACCAACCAAGTTTGTGGAGGAATTGAAGAGCCTACCAGAAACTACTATGAGCTCTTCCCAGGCTGTAGCTGACGTGAGGCCAACCCGTTGTAGCTCATGATCTCGCTCGAGGCTGATAACCATGGCATTTCCAGTACTTTCTGGGTTCCTACACCACTATGGGCATTCATTTATTTGGCCATATCGTTTGGGACGTGACAAGAGGCCAATTGACTCAAAACCTCGGTAATCACGTTGATCCGCTTGTGGATGAAACCATTTTTGGGTTTGCCCAGGAGCTGCCAGTTTGTGAAGGTGAGTAAACGTTCTGTTGCTGCTACTTTCTCAACGAAAGAGCCATAATTTCACTATATTGAGCTCTCTTACAAACGCATTTGCTTGTGTACAGATTGGACGCCAATAACAGTTCATCCATGTTTTCTCGAGATCGTGGGCCGCACTTCTGCTCGCATTTTCGTTGGCTATCCGCTCTGCCGCGAGCCTCTATGGCTCGAGACGTCCATCGATTTTGCTCGCTGTGTCTTCTTAGGTAGTTCTTTCTTGAAAGTGATACCAGCTGTCATTCGCCCGATTGCTGGAGTATTTTCGCCCCACATGCACCGCATCCGCCGACATCATAAAAACGCCCGCCTGTTATTGATCCCTGAAATCCAACGTCGTCGTCAGGTTGCCGCTCACAGTCCAGATTGGAAAGATAAGAAACCCAACGACATGCTACAGTGGCTCGAAGATGCCTCAGAGGGAGATGATGCCAGGCCTGAACGTATGGTGGACCGACAGCTTGGGATGAGCTTTGCCGCAATTCATACCACAACAAATCACCTCACAAACGTTATCTACGATCTCGCCGCTCGGTGGGACAGATACGGTCCGGAACTGCGGACTGAAGTTGAAGATGTTCTTGCGACAAGCGGCGGTGTCTGGAAAAAGACTACTCTAACAAAGTTGTCGAAGATGGATTCTTTCATGAAGGAGTCTCAACGTCTAAACCCTCCAAGCGCTCGTACGTTCTTACGGTGACTAGTGCACACTATCCTAAACATCTTGCTCATTCTTCTTATAGTGTCGTTCAACCGCAAACTCCAAACAGAGTATACCATCCCCTCCTCCCCGTCGCAGGTTCTTCCAAAAAGTAGCTACATCGCGGTCGCTGCTGGTCCGATCTCGTCTTCTGAGGCCGTGTACACTTATCCCGCAAGCTTCGATGGCTTTCGCTTCCACCGAATGCGCTCTGAGCCTGGAGCAAACCCTCACACCCACCAATTCGTCAATACATCGCTAGATAGCCTTACTTTTGGACATGGCAGGTTTGCTTGCCCTGGAAGGTTTTTTGCTAGTAACGAGAGTAAGATCATTCTAGCGGTTCTATTGTTAAATTACGATATCAAATTCGGGAACGACGGGGAAGAAGGGGGGCGGAAAGGGCTAGGAGAAGAAAAGAGGCCCAAGAATCAATTCTTCGCAGATGCTTGTTTCCCGGATGCTACAGTAAAGGTCTTATTCCGAAAGAGGAGAACGGAAAGCTAGACCATTGCGCAGCATGCGTAGACACATCTGCCACACGTAATGTTCATGCTGCACTACTTACTATCAATGCTCATCAGAATATTAGCTTCTCAATCGCGAATTCTTATTGGGAGGCTATACGAGTAGTCAACGAATAAAGTGCAGATAAGGATGAAAGGCCGAGTGTCATACCACTCATGCAGGTCTTCAGACAGCTCAACCGCACCGGAAGTTCAGTAAGACTACATAGTAAACGCTAGATCCTGGAGTGAAACGAAACAGGTAATAAAACCAGACGTTAGACCGCAATTCCACCCCCAAAAAAGGCGGAACTGTTGGTAGGATTCAGGCTGCATACTCTCAGATACCTCTGCATGGTCAGCACAGTGCGTGCATACCACTATAGATTGATATCCTTCAAGCGATCTTGTGGAACTTGAACCTTAGTACAACATCATCATCGTGTATGGCGAATGAAAGCGATGTCACATGGCGAATAGTCCGACCGCTCTTTCCTGCCGGCCTCATTCGCTGTGATCTACTTTCTTGGCCGTCTTGGCCATTATGGCCATCTTGGTGTGGGTCATAGCATGGCCGACTGTTATCGGCTATTGATGAAACGTTGAGCCTGCATACTGTATAGGAATGTCAACGAACTTATCCGATCGACACGGCCTCGCTTGTTCCTTTAGTGCTGCATTGTCATGATATTCCTGCCTCTACTGCAACTTATGGCGTGTTACGTGAGCCGGTACTGCTGGATTAGGATTGCTACTGCAACATTCAATTATCTTGATCGTTCCGTCGTTTGATAAACAAGACAACTCAGGCTCTCACCATACTCTCTATTGTAATCCATAACCTAGCTCCAACGAAACAATGGCACCTCAATCGGAGCTCCTGAAACTCGCAGAAGAGATCCACAGCAAGACCTACAAGATCATCAAGCAGCTGCGTGAAAAACTTCAAGATGAACCCACCTTCGAAGTTGATTCTCCCGTCATTAACGAAAGCATCGAAACTCCAGAGTACCAGGACCTGAAAAACTCCGTCAACGAAGCCGCCAACGACCTTCTTCTACTCATCAATGGCCCCAAGGCGTTTCTCCGCACCTTCCTCACCACTCACTACGAGCTTGCTGCGTTCCAGGTCGCCCTCGAGTACAAGTTCTTCGAGAATGTCCCCCTGAAGGGCGAGATCCACGTTGCCAAGCTAGCAGAAGTCGTGGGCATGGATGCCGACAGGACCGGCCGCTTTCTGCGGATGCTGTGCACACATCGCGTGTTCAAAGAAGTCGAGGACGATATATTCGCTCACACTGTGGTATCCGCCGCCCTTGCCACAGACCAGGAAGTCAATAGCGCGGCAGGAATGCAGTAAGAAACAGTTGCCAAAAGTAATCTACCAGGGCATAGCTAAACACGTCGCCAGAATGGACGAAATGTTCAAAGCCGCCTCCGAAACCTCCAGCGCCATCCGCAAAAATCCTACGGGCGCCACGAGCGACGACTCGCCGTTTAAATTCCGGTTCGGACTCCACACATTCGAATACTACAAGCAAAACCCCAAGAAAGCGGCGCGGTTCGCTCAAGCCATGGCTGGTGTGTCACAGAGTGAGTAGACAGCCGTAAACCGCCATACGTAGAAGATGCGCCATTCTGCTGACACCGAACCACAGTGGACCGCCAATTCTCCGAACTCCGTGACCAATACCCCTGGCACCTCCTCAAAAACGGCACCATCGTCGACGTCGGCGGCGGAAGCGGCCACGTCTCCATCTATCTAGCCAAAGTACGCCCTCCCCCACTCCCTCCTATCTTCCC
>JAABUO010001659.1_pt1 | contig 28408 bp, 40 predicted proteins | sample 5559291 | NCBI WGS metagenome assembly JAABUO01 (sample SAMN10711878, study PRJNA513372) | rock metagenome | isolation source: Antarctica rocks | place: Antarctica: Victoria Land, Finger Mt sud | reverse complement strand
GGACGCAGAAAACGAGCCTGTCCTGCATAAAAGTAAATCGCCTTTCGGTAAGACCGTCATCACTCAGGCAATAGATGAAGCGCTGTCCGACTTCTCCGAGGGCCGCACCCTCATCATTTTTGAGTAAAGGACTTTCTCATGATCTTTGAAACATTCGTAATTACTACTCTGCTTGGACTGCTTGCAGGTGGTGCAGCAGTTGCTGTCGTAACATATTTTATCACTCGTTATTGGGACCATATCGTTTCGTGGTTCCAAGAGCGTACCGACGTGGTCAATTCTAACGCAGACAATATTGCATTCACGCTGAAAGAAAAGATGACTTCCGGGGAATGCGTTTTCGTGCAAGGCATTTTTAACAAAAAGACAGAACAGGTTAAAGATGTCCGGCGCATCGAGAGCAAAGAGGTTGATGAAGAACTCCGAAGCATCCACGAAGCAAAAACACTGGCAATCTATCAGTAAACCAGACAATCAACATGAGGTGATTACTATGAAGGGCCTAATACTTTTTGCTCTTGCCTGCTGGCTATTTCCTCCTCTTGGAGCGGCTGTGACGGCAATTTTGGCTTTTATCTGGATTGTTGTGCAAGTTTTGGCTGTGACTGCCGTTGTCGCCGCAGTCGCGGCAGTAACTTATTCTGCCATTCAATCTTGGTATGAGCCGCGAACGATTTCAACTGATACGGTGGAAGCTGTCAAGCGTGAGATAAACAATGCTGTGATTGTTACGGTGGGCATTCTCAATAAAGATGGTCTGCTGAAAGAAACCAAAGATTTCCAGGGAGATGCTTTGTCTGACGATATGAAGACAAAGTTCGCGGACCGGGACCGGATAGTTCTGAAAGGATAGAAATGGATAGTAGTCAATCTTTGGTAATTGAAGGCGTCCCCGGCGATGAGGTTGACCAAAGGGCATTTCATGGCTATATGGACAAGGCGGTGCGGAACTTGTTTAAGCGTACAGGGCCGCAGTCGTTAAGTGTGACCGTTTGCAATACTCCTGACATTGTTCGTGAAACAGTCGTGATGAAGCAAAACAGCCTGCTTCTGACGAACTCACCACAGAACAACGCGCAGAGCAGTACATGGCAACTGCTCCCCTGTACCTGCTTAATCAATTGATTGTTCCCGCTGACATGATGGCGCAGATTGAACTGACAATCCATGCAATCCGCGTTGAGCCGCTTGTCTACGACACATGGGGCTTGCGGCAAATTGAGCCGTTTCCCCGCTCCGCCTTGAACTTTCACGGCGAACCGGGAACTGGAAAAACTCTGGCGGCTCACGCCATCGCGTCCACGCTCGGTAAAAAGATACTGGTTGCCAGCTACGCCCAGATCGAGAGCAAATTCCACGGCGACGGGCCAAAAAATGTGGAAGCCTTGTTCTTTGCCGCCCAGCGTGACGAAGCAATTCTTTTTATGGACGAAGCCGACTCGATGCTCTCCCGCCGCTTGACGAATGTAACGCAAGGGTCGGAACAAGCCATTAACTCCATGCGAAGTCAGCTTTTGATTTGCCTGGAAAAGTTTCGCGGCGTTGTGATCTTTGCGACAAACTTGGTGGAAAACTATGACCAAGCATTCGAGACGCGGGTGCGGCATATCAAGTTTCCAATGCCGAATGCTGAAGCGCGAACGGCGATTTGGGGAAAGCATCTGCCTTCAGAAATGCCGCTCTCGGCAGATGTAGATATTGCAGCACTTGTAGAAGCAGGCGCTCATTTCTGTGGGCGCGACATTAAGAACGCGGTCATCAATGCCGCGACTCAGGCTGCCATTGACGGAAAAAGTGAAGTCACACAAAGCGATTTTGTGTTCGCCATTCAGAAAATCAATGACGCACGCGCTGACCTCAAGGCGGCCAAAAATGGTTTGATAGCAGATGAACCAAGTGAAGAACTCTCTAAGCAAATTATAAGTGCCCTGCAAGAGCAAGACGCTTGCGAGAAAACCGGCCTGCAATCATAGCCTGATCACTGAGCGGCGATAAGCGATAGTTCATGGTAAAATGAGGTCACTGTTGCAAAGTCTCGGAATTGAGGGAAATTATGCCAGCCAAAACGATCACACTTGCCGAAGCGCCGGAAGACAATTCAGACTGTCAGAATAATTCTGTTGAAGGGATAACTCTGGATGCGGATTACGCAGAAGATCGCCCGATGGCCCTGCTGGCCGAGCGGCAGCGCGAGTTCCAAAAGAGCCTGCGCGGACAGTATGTAGATGCAAAGATGCAAGCACCGGAAAAGGCGCGGGCGGCGTTGGTGAAAAGCCTGCTGGCATCGGGCGCAATTCCGTTCATTCCTGAAGGGCGCTCCGAACCCGCCCCACGCCCTATTCCTGTGCGCGGTGAGCCGGTTTCGGAAACCATCAGTACGGAGCGGCGCTGAGTGGCTGTTTTGTTTTTTGACAGCAGCGGCCTGGTGAAGCGCTACGTTGCGGAAACCGGAACCGCCTGGGTGCAGAGCATTACGGCGGCGTCTGCCAGAAATGATCGGTTCATCGCGCAAATTACCGGCGCGGAAATGGTTTCGGCGGTCGTGCGTCGACTGCGCCGGGGCGACCTCAGCCTGGCGGACGCGGAGACGGCCCAAGCCGAAATCGCGGCGGATTTCGCGCAGCACTTTTTTCTGCTGGAAGTTTCCCTGCCGCGTATTCAGGAAGCAATGCTGCTATCACAGCGTCACGGCCTGCGGGGTTATGATGCGGTGCAGCTTGCGGCAGTGCTGTTTCTGCGCGATCAATGCCGCTTGACGGGTCTTTCTGACCCTTTGCTCATCGCCGCAGACAAAGAGCTGTGCTTGGCGGCGCAGGCCGAAGGTCTGCTCGTAGATAACCCCAATACTCATTAGCCCCCATCTTCTTTGACAACCCTGCTCTTAATTTGCTATAATTGATACTCAATGCGGCTGAAGAAATTGCAATTGCAGGGGTTTAAGACCTTTGCGGATAAAACGGAAATCGAGTTCGCGCCCGGCGTCACGGCGATTGTCGGGCCGAATGGGTCGGGGAAGTCCAATCTCGGCGACGCGGTGCTGTGGGTGCTGGGCGAGCAGAAAGTGTCGGCCCTGCGCGGGGCGAAAGCGTCCGATGTGATCTTCTCGGGCAGCGAGGGGCGTAAAGCGTCCGGCATGGCGGAAGTGTCGCTGACGGTGGATAACAGCGATGGCGGCCTGCCGATTGACTTCGGCGAAGTGACGATCACGCGCCGGGCGTACCGCACGGGCGAAGGCGAGTATTTTCTCAACAAAACCCCCTGCCGATTAAAAGACATCTACGAGCTGTTTTTGGATACGGGCGTCGGGCGCGAGTCGTATTCGCTCGTCAATCAAGGGCAAATTGACGCCGTGCTGTCGGTCAACGCCGAAGACCGGCGCGGGCTGTTTGAGGAAGCGGCGGGGATCAAGAAGTATCGGGTCAAGAAGCGCGAAGCCCTGCGGAAGCTGGAAGCGATGGAGACCAATCTGCTCCGGGTGCGGGACATCCAAAGCGAGATCACGGGGCGGGTTGAGCCGCTGCGGCGGCAGGCGGAGCGGGCGGAAACGCAGCAGCGGCTCACGGGCCGGCTTAAGGCCATTGAAAGCAGCCTGCTAATCTGCGATCTGCGCTTTGCGGAAACCCAGCTTGAGACCGCTCGGCAGGCCCGCGAAGAGCAGCAGGCGGCGGCGCTTGCGTATGGGAAACGCCTGGCGGACGCGGAAGCGGACGCGCAGGACATCGCCCGGCGTCATGCCGAGGCTGAGGCGGCTTTGGACGCCTGCCGGGCAGCGCTCGGCGCGGCGGCGACGGCTTCAGAAAGGGCGGAAAGCGGGCGGGCGCTGGCGGCGCAGCGCACCGAAGGGCTGACCCAGGCACAGCGTCAAGTGGCGGGGGAGCTGGAAGAGTTAGGGGAGCGCCGGGACGCGCTGGGGCGGCAGGTCGCGGCGCTCGACGCCGAGCTAACTGGTGTCCGCTCGGAAGAAGCCGATTTGCGCCGGGATGTCGGTGTGCGGCAGGCGGCGACCCAGGCGCTTGGCGAGCGCATTGCGGGACTGACCCGGCAGGCGGAGCGGCGGCGGACGGAAAGCCTGGCCCTATCCCGGCGTCTGGCGGCGCGGGAGGCCGACGCCGCGCGGGCGGGCGCTCGGGTGGCGGAGCTGGAAGCGGGGCTGCCGGGGATTGCCGCCGAGTCCGGGCGTTTATCGGCAGCGGCGCGGGAGCTAAGGGCCGACGCCGAAATGGCGCGGGCGGCGGCGGACGCGGCAAAGACGACGCTGGGAGCCGCAGACCTTGCCGTGACGGATGCGCTCGGGCGGCGCGACGCCGCGCGGGCAGCGGTTCAAACCGCGCAGGCGAGAGCGCAGTCGGCGCAGTCGGCGGCAGTCGCGCTGTCTACCCGGCTGCGGACGCTTCAGGAAATGGAAGCCGCGCAGGAAGGCTACTACGCCGGGGTCAAGTCCGTGTTTGATGCCAAGAAGCGAGGCGCACTCAGCGGCGAGTTCACGGTCGTCGCCGACTCGTTTCAAACGCCGGCGGGGTTTGAAGTGGCGCTGGAAACGGCGCTTGCGGCGAGTTTGCAGGACATCATCACGGACACCGAAGACGCCGCCAAAGCCGCGATTGCCTACCTGCACGAGAACCGGGCGGGCCGAGCGACCTTCCTGCCGCTGAACCGGATGCGTCCGGGCCGGGACACGCTGGACATCCGGGACGTGGAAGGCCGGAGCGGCGTTCTCGGCGCGGCCTTAGAAATCATCACGTTTGACCCCAAATTCCGGCCCGCGCTGGAAGTGCTGCTCGGGCGCGTGTTTGTCTGCGAGACTTTAGACGACGCGCTGCGGGCATCGGCGAGCGCCAAAGGCTGGAACCGGATTGTCACCCGCACCGGCGAGATTGTCCTGCCGACCGGGGCGCTGTCCGGCGGGCGTCAAGCCGGGCGCACGGCGAACATTCTAGGCCGCAAAACCGAGATTGCGGCAGGGCAGGCCGAGCTGAAAGCCAAAGAATGGGCGCTGGATACAGGGCGGAGCGAGCTGTCGCAGGCCGAAGGAGCGCGGGAAGCGGCGGAGCGGGCTACGTCGGAAGCGCAAAGCGTCAGGCAGTCGGCGCTGGGCGCAAAAACCGACGCCGAGCGGCGGGCCGAGCGGGCAGTTCAAGAGGTGCGCCGGGCCGAAGACGCGCACTCCCAGAGTGTCCGCCGCTCTGAATCTGCGGACGCAACGCTGGCGCAGGCGCGGGACCATGCCGCCCGCATGACGTCCGCGCTGGCCTCGGAAACTGTCGAAACGACGGGCGCAGATGAAACGCAGGCCACCGAAGCCGAGCAGCTCACGCTTCTGGCGCTGGAGCGGGACGGCCTGCAAGCCGAGCTGACTTCGGTTCGCATCAGCCTGGCGACGGCCAGCGAAAAGACAAGCAGCCTGGACCGGGCGCTCCGAAGCGCCCGAAGCGAAGGCGACACTCTCACCGCCCAAGAAGAGCGCCGGGTGCGTCAAGCCGCCGCCGGTGCGGAAGAGCTGACCGTCCTGCGGGTGCAGGCGGACGCGCGGCAGCGCGAAGTCGCCGCCGCCACAATCGCCAAAACCGCCGCCGAGGCTGCTTTAGCAGAGCAGACTCAAATCCGGCAGGCATTGCTTCAGGAGTCTTACGCGGCCAACGCCCAAATGCGCTCGCTTGGCGAAGCGCGGGCCAAAGCGCTGGACGCGGTGCACAAAAACGAAGTCCAGGAAGCGCGGCTCGGGACCCAGCGGGACACGCTGGCCGGGCGGCTGTGGGACGAATACGAAATCTCGCAAGCCGACGCGCTGGCACTCCCCGAAGACCCGGAAGTCGCAAGCGGCGCGGCCGCCGAAGTCGCCCGCCTGCGCCGCGAGCTGCGGCTGTTAGGCGACGTCAGCCCGGCGGCGATTGACGAATACGCCGAAGTCCGCGCCCGCAACGAGTTTCTCTTGACCCAGGCCGCCGATTTAGAAGAGTCCCGCGCCAAGATACTCGCTGCCATTCAGGAGATAGACGAAGGCACGCGCGGCGTCTTTTTGGAGACGTTCCACGCCGTCGGCGCGGCGTTCGAGACTTTGTTCACGCGCCTGTTCGGCGGCGGCAAGACCGAGCTTGTTTTAACAACCCCCAGCGACATCTTAGAAACCGGCGTGGACATTCTGGTCCAGCCGCCCGGCAAAAAGCGCCAAAATCTCGCGCTGCTCTCCGGCGGCGAGCGGGCTTTGACTGCCGCCGCCCTCCTCTTCGCGTTTCTTTATGTCAAGCCCAGCCCGTTCTGCGTTCTGGACGAAGTAGACGCTCCTTTAGACGGCGCAAATGTCGAGCGCTTCGCTGACCTGCTGCGCGAGTTCGGGCAGGAAACGCAGATGATCGTCATCACCCACAACCCGACCACGATGGAAGCCGCTCCGGTCTGGTATGGCGTCACCCTGTCGTCGCCCGGCACCTCCCGCGTCCTCGGAATGCAGGTGCCGGCAGCGGGTTAGCCGTAGGGTCTGTGGTAGAATTCACAGGTGTATGAGGAAGTAGCGCAGGAGGGCGGAAGCCATGCCGGAGCCTTACGAAACGCGGTTGTTCATCCATCGTCTCACTCAAATGGAAAAAGCGGCAGTTTATGCCCATAATGCGGCGTTTCCCTCTTCAGGGTTAGCGGCATCCTTCGCTGCCGCCGTAGAGGATGTGTGTATAGATAAACTTATCCGGGCTGAGGGGTGTCTCGAACTGGCACAAAGTCTTGCTGTGAACACAGATAACGAAAGCCGGCGTGCCTCCATTGGCCGCGCCTACTACTGCATTCACCACTGCTTACGTGCAATACTGCTCTGGCAAAACAACTGGGACCCGGATGGGCATGAAAAAAGCATTGAAGAGTTCAGGAAAATCCTCCAAAACAATGCCTTCCGCAGTCGCTTCGGTCTTTCTGAGAACACGGGAAATCGTGTCACGGAAGCACGCACAAATCGCCATGTCGCGGACTATTCCCCTTATGATTTTCAGCGAAATCCGCCGAATACTGGGCTTGAGGGCATCACTAACGGTAGCTGGATGGATGCCGTCCAATTTAACATCGCTCTTGCCGAAGAAATTTTTCAGGCTGCTATAAAGTGTATCGGATCGTAAGGAAAACTCTCATGCCAAAGCCTACTGAAACTATACTGACTGAAATTCAGGATTATCTTAATCAGGATTTTTCCAATGTGCGAATGGAATTCGCCACTCAATCCTTCACCAATCATGTTGAATTATGGATATACGTCCTGGACCTGAGCGGGTATGACCGGGTTCTGGACGCATGCCGACGGCTTACGGAGGAGAAAGGCCTGGAAGAGCGGGAGCCAGCGATATGGCTGCTGGCAAAAACTTGGACGGGACCGTGGCCGGGCGGCGAATCCGAGCAGGAGATTAAGCGGCGGCGGGAAGAGTTTCGGTACAAGCACGGCTTAACTTCCGTCGCCGGCTGACAGTAAAGCCGGCTCCAAAGCGCAGAGGATTGTCGTCATCCACAACCCGGCGGCAATAGAAGCCGTCCCGGTTTGGTGCAGCGTCACCCTGTCCTCGCCCGGCACTTCCCGCGTGCTGGGAATGCAGGTTCCGGCGGCGGGTTAGCTGTGGATATTGTGGTATAACTACTCTATGGCTATTTTAATTGCTGCGCCGGAAAAGTCCTTACGCCCTCAACAAGTTGATAGTTTGGAGCAACAGTTTCAGTACCTGGCTTCTCAGTGGCGTCACGAAACAGCGCTGCAATCTTCTGTCTCCGCGATAGCGATGCACCCCGCGTATCAGCAAATCATCGGCATGGGAGACCGCGCTCTGCCTTTGATCTTCAAGGATTTGCGCCGGGAACCGGACCATTGGTTTTGGGCACTCCAAGCGATCACCGGGGAGAATCCCGTGTCTGAGCAGAATGCCGGCGATTTAGAGGCGATGACCGGCGATTGGCTGGTCTGGGCCTCCACTCACGGCAGTTTTTAAATGACACAAGCCGAGATCGAAGCTTGCTTTCCCCAAATCGCCTCGGCAGGCTACGGTATTACAAGCCCGCAAACCCCTCGGTACAACTGCATTGCCTGGGCGGCAGGCGACACCCGAAAATGGTGGTGGCCCGATCCCAGTCCGTTTGCCTACTGGCCGCCGAACATTCCCCGCGAGAACACGCCGCAAAGATTTATCGAAGCCTTCCAAAGTTTGGGGTATGAGCCGTGCAACAGCGTGGAACTGGAAGCGGATGTCGAAAAAGTTGTCCTGTATGCCGACGCGAACGGAGTGCCGACTCACGCCGCGCGGCAGCTTGCGACAGGCTTCTGGACAAGCAAGCTGGGCCGCGAGGTGGACATTGAACACCGTGAACCTGCCGGGGTTGAAGGTCAGGAATATGGTCATGTCCTTCTAGTTTTACAGCGGCGTAGGCCGCAAGTCGCTTAATTCTCCTTTGTCTCCGCATTCTCTTCTCAGCATTCCCTACTCAGCATTCCCTACTGCCACTGCGCGGGTTCGGGCAGGAAGCGCAGAGGATCGTCATCACCCACAACCCGACCACGATGGAAGCCGCTCCGGTCTGGTATGGCGTCACCCTGTCGTCGCCCGGCACCTCCCGCGTCCTCGGAACGCAGGTGCCGGCGATAGGTTGATTGGGAAGTTCCCATCACCTTGCAAGAGGATTGCTGATGGGCTTGACATTCAGGCTTAATATCAGGAACATAATGCTGCGGCCTACTAGACGCTTGATGGCCTCTTAGCTGTGCTGTTTTTCGCCATTGATGCATGACGGCTCTACTGTACGAGAGGATACTTTTATGGTTTTCGCACACAAACTTAATTTCGCTTTGCTACTCCTGGCCGGTGCCGGGCTGGCCGCCACACCGGCGGTCCATGCTCAAAACCTCACGCTGGGGCAGCAAGGGAGTACGCTCCTGGCTGGCATGGCTACGCTCGCCGATGCAGGAACCACTGTCACCGGTACTCACGAGTATGCTTACGGCAACGGCGTCCCTCTCGCGCAGCAGAACAATTTCAACGAATGGAATGCTTACGGTCCCAGTACGGCAACACTTGTCGGCGGCAGCACAGGCTACCTTGTTACCCATGACACCAGTATGGCCGCCATCAGCGGCGGAAGTGTCTACTTCCTTAACACCGATGATGTCAGCACGGCGAGTGTCAACGGCGGAAGCGTAAACACGATTAGTTCGTTCAATACCAGCCAGGTGAACTTCACCGGCGGAGCCACGAACTCCCTTTCCACGCACGATGCCAGTGTCGCCAATATCAGCAGCAGTGCAGGCATCCTGACGACTTACGACAACAGCTCTGCCAATGTCAGCGGCGGCACCACTGGCATTCAAACTTATGGGAGCAGCACGGTCAACTTTACGAGTGGAAGCAGTGGCTTTGGCAACTTTGACATTTACGACGCAAGTACACTGAATGTCAGCGGGGGCAGCATCTTTGAAGTTGACGCTCAAAGCACCAGCACCGTCAATGTAAGCGGCGGAAGCGTCCGCGCCTTGAATACGTTCGCCCTCGGCTCGATCATCGGCGGCGGCACTGTGAACATTACCGGGGGAAGTCTTCAGTACCTCAACGCGGATGCTGCCAGCATATTCAACATCACTGGGGGAAACCTTCAGAACCTCAGCACTTCCGAACTCAGCACAATTAACTTGTTCGGAACAGGGTTTACGCAAACCCTCTTGCAGACAAATCCTTCTGATCAAGTCTATTCCATCGCCGGGACCCTGCAAAACGGCGACACGCTGAACGCTCAGTACAGTGATTACGGCGGCACACTCAACTTCATTACTCCTGCTGCTGTCCCCGAAGCCTCTTCGGTCATCTCTCTAGGTGCGCTGCTGGCGCTTGGCCTCGGCGGCTACGCGCTGAATGCACGCCGGCGCTCTGCGCCCCGCGCCGGGTAGCAAGAACAGGCGAAAGCCCCAGCCTCTGGGTGAGGCTGGGGCTTTTTGTTTGGCTGACTGCCAAATAATAGTGCTCAGGTTCGCGAAAGCAGAAATACTTGGCGTGTCCTGTGTCAAAAGTGAAATAACAGTTGCATTTTTTAGCGCGATTTGTTATATTAAGTTGCAGCACAAGCAGTACCCGTGCCGCAGCCTCTTTTGGAGTCAGCGATTGATTTCATACCGTGCCTCGGCACAGAAGGACACTTGTTAATGCGACCCTTTCCCGTGTACTGCCGCACAAGACTTCGCACAAGACTTTCGTATGGCCTGCTTGCCGGTGGCTTGCTGGCGGCCGCTGCTGCGCCGTCTGCCTACGCCCAGACCCTGCCCGCCTACTCGGTGGTGCAAAACTTTAACGGCGGCTTCTTCGGCGGCTCCAGCGGCAACAACAACGATCGCTTTATTCCGCCGGACACGATGGGGGCAGTGGGAACTACGCAGTTTGGAGAGCTGATTAACGGCGGCTACGCCGTTTACAGCAAGACCGACAGCCTTGTTTCCATGACAACCGACCAGCAGTTTTGGAACAATGCCGGTCTTACCGCCGCCGCTTCTCCCGGCGTTTTTGACCCGCGCATTCAGTACGACTCGTCCAGCGGGCATTGGTTTGCCGCCGAGCTGGCGAACGCGCTCGGCAGCATCAACAACCAGCTTCTCGTGGCCGTGTCCAACAGCGCGGACCTCACGGCGGGCTTCAAGGGATATGCCTTTAACACGTACTCCGGCACTTCCCAGAACTTTTTCGCGGATTTTGACACGCTCGGGGTCAACTCGTCCGGCGTTTACGTCGGCCTCAACAACTTCAGTAGCAGTGGTAATTTTGCCTCCACGAGCGTGCTGGCAGTTGACAAGGCCAGCCTGATCAGCGGCGCTTCCAGTACGCCGGCAAGCGATCTGTTTTACAACCAGGACCCGAACACGACCGGCTTCGCGCCGCATCCGGTGTCGGACACAAGCGGCAGCAGCACCGAGTATGTGCTTGGTGATTACAACACACCTGCCGGGTATCAAACCCTTTCCACCATTACCGGGACAACGGCCACGCTGAACGGCGGCGGTCCTAACATTGCCGTGACGGGTTACAACGGCCCGCCCGCAGCGACTCAGCAAGGCACCACAGCCACAATCGACTCGGGCGACACCCGTTACAGCGGCGGGGTCGTCAAAGTCGGGACCATCATCTACGGCCTGCAAACGGTCCAGGACCCGGCAAGCCAGCTTTCCGCCCTGCGGCTGGTCGGCATTGACACGGCCCAAGGCAATGCCACCGTGCTGGACCAGCTTATCGGCAGCCCCACGCTCAATTACTACGAGCCTTCGCTGGCAATCAATGCCAGCGGGCAGGCCGTGATCGGCTTCTCCTCCTCCGGGGCAGGCCAGTATGCCAGCAGTGACGCGATTGTCGGCCAGCTCAACTCCGCCGGCACGGCGATCACGCTGTCTGGTCCGACGCCTCTGGCAAGTGGGTTGGGGACCTACGACGTCACCTTCGGCGGCACCGAAAACCGCTGGGGCGATTACAGCAGCACCACGCTGGACCCAACGGACCCGACCAAGTTCTGGACGATCCAGGAGTATGCGTCCGGCACAAATCAGTGGAGTACCCAGATCAGCGAAATCGGCATTGCCGGCCCCTCCGCCGCCCCCGAGCCGTCGCAGGTGGCGGGGTTAGGCTTTGCTGCCTTCGGCGTTCTGGGCCTCACCCTCCGCGCCCGCAGGCGCAAGGCAGTCGAAGCCGGAAGCTAAGTAAAGAATCCCCCCTGCCCCCAATAATGGGGGAGCCTGAGATGGGGCGCATAACAGGAGAAGAACCTAACCCGTGACTGGGTGAGGTTTTTCTTTGTGTGGGGTAGACTTGAACTATGAACATTTTGACCGAGCGACTTGAACTTGTTCCGGCAACGGCGGAGTTGATCCGTCTGGAAATCAGCGACCCGCAGACGCTGGGGCAGCGCCTTGATGCAGCTATCCCGGCAGGGTGGCCGCCGGAGGAAGTCAAAGGAGTGCTGGCATTCTTTGCGAAGCAGATGGACGTCGGTGTCACCGGCGACGGCTGGGGCGTTTACTACTGGGTCACGCAGGCAAGCGTCGACAGGTCGCGCACACTGGTCGGCAGCGGCGGCTTTATGAGCAAGCCGGAAAATAACAGCGTAGAAATCGGCTACGGAACACTGGACGAGTTTCAGGGCCGGGGCTATGCGACCGAGGCTGTGTCCGGCCTGGTGCAGTGGGCGCTGTCACAGCCGGACGTGTCTCAAGTCATCGCGGACGCCCTGCCGGAGAACCCGGCGTCGGTGCGTGTCCTAGAAAAGAACGGCTTTGCAGACGCTGGGCCGGGCGCGGAAGAAGGAACGCGGCGGTTCACCGTTACCCACGAGACGCGATGAGTTCGCGCGACTAGCCGCAGCAGCTACGCTCCACAATGCAGGCCGGCATAGTGGCGCTCAGATACGCTTTCATCTTTTCCATCTCCGCCATGCGCTGATCTATCTGCCGGATTTTGTCCGCAAACAGTTCCCGCCGCTCCTGTTCACCCAGCGTGTCCCATTCCCGAAAGAGCTGTACAATCTCGCTGAGCGTGAAACCCGCGCATTTGGCGTGGGAAATCAGCCGCAGGCGTTCCAGCGCCGCCGCACTATACTCTTTGTAGTTGTTGTCCCGCCGCTCCATGTGCCTCCGGTCCAGCAGCGCTCGTTTCTCGTAAAAGCGGATCGTGTCGGGCGTCAGGCCCGTTTGCCGCGCCAATTCACTGATTAGCATTTCTTGCCTCGTTACTTTTCTTGCCTCGTTACTTTTGGTGTTCTACTGCTTAACACAAGTAGTTTTCAACTACTCGTAACAGGCTAAATTATTTTTCCCAACCCCTTGACATTGGAGTATGCTCCATAGTGTACCCTTCTTGTACCGCAAAACAAATGCGGCAAAAAAGAAGGAGAGCAGTATGAATAACGGAAGATTGCAGGGGCAAGTCGCCCTGGTCACGGGAGCCTCTTCGGGCATCGGGGAAGCGACCGCGCTGGCACTGGCGGCGGAAGGCGCAAAAGTTGCGCTGGCCGCTCGGCGAGTGGACCGCCTTCAGGCGCTAGTGCATCATATTACCGAAAGCGGCGGCGAAGCGCTGGCGCTGGCGTGCGATGTGGCCGACGAAGGGCAAGTAAATCGGGCGGTGCAGGCCGTTCAGGACAAGTGGGGGCGGCTGGACATACTGGTCAACAATGCCGGTATTTCCGTTCTTGGCCCCATTTTAGGCGCGGACACCGAAGAATGGCGGCGGATCATCGGCGTCAACGTGCTGGGTTTGATGTACGCTACCCATGCCGCGCTGCCGCTGATGAAGGAGCAGGGCGGGGGGCATATTATTAATATGTCCTCGCTGCTGGGCCGCATCGCACAGGCAGGAACGGGAGTGTACGCCGCAACCAAGTGGGCTGTGGGTGGGTTTTCTGAGGCGCTGCGTCAGGAAGCAGTCCATTACAAAGTCCGTGTGACGGTGATTGACCCGGGCCTGACGACCACGGAGATCAACGACCACATCACCGACGAAGGCACAAAAGCGATGCTGGACTCCTACACCAGTTCCCTGCGGACCCTAGATGCGTCGGACATCGCCGCCGCTGTCGTCTACGCTGCAACCCAGCCGGCCCATGTCAGCATCAACGAATTGCTGGTGCGTCCGAGCGAGCAGGCAGTGTAAGCCGCTCCCTGATCTTACAGCGCACTCACTGGGAAGGCGGCCGCAGGATTAACCTGCGGCCGCCGGTAGTTTCCGTAGTGCTTTCAGGCAGCCCCTTCAGGCGCGGCTCTTATCACGCTTGTTTTCTTGACAATCGCCGGGGTGCTGTCCATAATACATATGATGAGAATAAGATTATGATGAGCAGTATCTGGCCCCTGCTGGCTACCGGGGCGGCGATGGGACTGGCCGCGCTCGCCGCGTTCTTGTGGGCCGTCAAAAACGGCATTTTCGAGAACAGTGAAGATGTCAAGTACACGGTGTTCCGCGACGAAGACGACGAATAAGATGCCAGGACGAAGGGCGAGGGAGTTCACTCCCTCGTCACGAAAGCCCCATGATGCACCTCACAAACCTGCGCCCGCTCTTGTTCCGGCTGCTCTTTTGGGCCTCTCTCGCCGCGCTCACTCTTTCCACCCCGCCGGCGGCTGCCGCGCCCGTGCAGGCTATGTCTACCGAAGATTTTCTCAATCGCCTCGGCGTCAACACGCATCTGGACGGGCTGACGCCCGAAGACCCCTGGAACACGAACGCCGCCGTGGTCGGAGCGCAGCTTCGTTATCTTGGGGTGCGGCTGGACCGGGACTGGGCGCATTCCCCGGCGGCGGGGCAGAAGTGGAAAGACGTTCAGAACGCCTGGAGTCCTTTGGGGCGCTTTTGGACTTCGATAGATGAGGGCAGCCCGGCGACGCAGCGCACTGTTCTGGGCGACGAGCAGGGAATCAGCAAGCAGTTTCCCGGACTAATTTACGCGCTCGGCGGGCCGAACGAAGAAGACGACACATACCCGCAGGCGCAGGGTGCGACCCTGCCGGACTCCGCTTTGGTGCAGCAGTCGCTTTACACCTGGGCGCATACCGGAGGCCGAAATCTTCCCGTCAGCCAGATGGAGTTCGGCGCGGGGTGGAGTGCCGCAAACGCCTGGCAGGGCGATTACAACCCGGCGGACACCGGCCTCCACCAGAACTATTCGCCGGGACTCGCCGACTTCGCCGCCGCCCACACCTACCTGCATCAGCCGGGGCAGGTCCCGGCGGACGTGCTTTCACAACTGCGCCGGCTTGCCGCTCTTTCGACGCCGGGCAAGCCGGTCGCCCACACGGAGATTGGCGCGTATAGGACGGCAAACTTATCAGCCTCCGTGTTCGGGCAGTACCTGGTCATGGGCGCGTTCGACAGCGCGGCGGCAGGCGACGCCGGCTACATTGTCTACGGCCTTCAAGACAGCGGCCCGGAAGCCACTTATGGCTTCTTTTCCTATCCCGGCGGCGTTCCCCATGCCGCCGCCGCTGACTTCCACGCGATGACGACCCTGCTTGGGAGTCCGCACGGCTTCTACGCCCCCGGCTCCGCGCCGACGTTCAAGCCGCAACCTCTCGCCGTTTCGTTCACCGGCCTGGCAAGCCACTTGGTTATGCAGAAGCCGACCGGCGAGTTCGTCATCGCCGATTGGTCCGAGCAGCACATGATGGGCCTGGAACACGGCGAAACCGATACCCTCCACTTCGGCAAGCCGTTTGCGACATTGCGTGTCTACGACATTGAGACCGGAACCGCGCCGATTGCCGTCCTGCACCATGTCCGCCGGTACACGCTTCATTTGAAGCCAAGCGACACCTACCTGCTGGTGCTGGACAGCGGCAAAGCCGGCTAGGATTCATGCTACAATCACCGTATGAACTACGAATGGGATGAGCAAAAGAACGAAATCAATATCGCCAAGCACGGCATTGACTTCGCAGATGCTTACCTCATTTTCCTTTTGCCTACCCTGACGGCGCTTGATGATAGATTTGATTACGGCGAGCCTGATGAAGAAGCGCGGCGTATTATTTCCGTCCGAAAGGTGTTGCAGGATGAAAGAAATCAGTACGAACAATTTGTCAAAGAGCAGCGACGATAAGCCAAAATCTGAGGAGCCAAAAGCGGTTTCCAGAACCGATTGGGAGCGTCTTGATGCGCTCACAGACGACGAGATAGACACTTCCGACTCTCCTCCGCTGACGGAAGAATTTTTCGCTAGGGCGCAGTGGCGGCAGCCCGGCGAGCGTCTGCCTATCCAAACCATCAAAGTTGAGCTTGACCTGGACCCCAAGATTTTAGCCTGGTTCCAGTCTCAGGGCCAAGACTACGAGCGCCGTATGCAGGCTGCCCTGCGCTTATACGCAGAAGTTCATCAGGCAGTTGGTTAGCAGAATGGATGGCAACAGAATATGTCACGAACGCCAAAATTGATCTTCGCCTGCGTTCTTTCTGCTGATTTAACTCATGCTACACTGATTCAAGGAGATAAATATGTACGAAGAGATTGCTGAACAAGTCAGGAAAGCCGCGCTAGATAACGCAAAAATAGGTATGTTCCATTTCCAGGTATTGAAAAATGCAAGTCGCCTCGCTGATGTGGATGGGGTTGTCTTTTGCCGATCAATTGGCGTTCCTGACTCCTATGCAACTGAGTATCGAAAAATGCTGAAACTTGCTGACATAATAAAACAGCAAGGGATGACTATTAGCTAAACATTTCGCCATGGAATTTGAGTGGGATAACAGCAAAGCGGAAACTAACCTTGCAAAGCATGGTGTTTCTTTTCAGGAAGCGGCTTCCGTGTTTGATGATGCTTTGTCTGTCACCTTTCTCGACCCAGATCATTCCGTGAGCGAAGAACGCTTGATTATCATTGGGTACTCTCATCGACGGCGCTTGCTACTCGTTTCTCATACAGACCAAGACGACCAAGTGCGGATTATCAGTGCGCGTGAAACGACGCGCCGGGAAAGAAAGGTATATGAAAGTGTCAGATGAAACAAAGGCGGATGCGGCGGACGAGATGCGCCCGGAGTATGGGGAAGACGAGCTAAAGTCATTGCTGACAACCGGCATTCGCGGCAAATATGTAGAGCGTTTTCGTCCGGGGACGAACTTGGTGAAGTTAGCGCCGGATATTGCTGCCGCTTTTCCGACCGAAGAGGCCGTGAATGAAGCTCTGCGAAAGTTGCTCGCCGTGGGCTACGCCGTCGAAGCGTCTTAAGAGGCTATCATGTCGCGAACACCAAAATTGATCTTCGCCGGCTTTCTCTTCGCCGGTTTTGCCCTGAACAGTGCGGCCCCAGCGCAAGCCAAGCAAGACCAACTCACTTCGGGAACGCCATTGTCGGCTGCCGATAAGAAGCACCTGCTGGACGACAACTTTGTTCTCGTCAAGACGGTGGCGGCAATGCCTCTGCCCGTACAGAAGAAGATACTCGGCACTGGAATACGAGAGGGTATGGCTGATGTAGGCCAGCCTTACGAAACCTCGGACATGGTAGGCTCTAAGCCATTGCCCTTTCAGCGTCTCATCTATACGGGAACCGCGCCGGGTTACTGCTTTGTTTACCGTGAGTGCGGAGGCTTTGGAACAAGGCAGGAAGTGTCTTTGTACCATTTGTCGCCGGGGCAGGCTGTCTTAGTGTGGCAAGCGGATTTACAAGATGACAAAAAGCTTCTCAGCCTGCCGGAACTGCGGAGCGTCATTGATAAAGGCAAGTTTTACAGCATCCGGCTGCCGAAGCAGCTTTAAGTTTATTAGAAACCGAACGTATTATGGCGGTTGCCGTTCAAAATCAAGTTCTGTGTGACCTTTGCGGGCTGCCGGCACGAGCGCCGGTTGAGGCGGAAATTAGTGCGAAAGCGTATACGTTCTGCTGCGCGGGATGCCGTCAGGTTTACCAAATCCTTGCGGAAAGTGACCAAATCGGCGGTGGACAGGACCCGACGCAGACGACGCTGTATCAGCAGTGCCTGCAAATGGGCCTGATTGCGCGGCCTGACAGCGGCCTGATGGAAGAAGCAGCGCGGCAGGAAACGGGAGTGGCTCCGACGCTTGCGGCCAAAGGCGACGGGCTGGACGTGACGCGGGAAGCGGCGTTCCAGATTGGCGGTATGTGGTGTGCGTCCTGCGCGTGGCTGATTGAACACGCATTGGGGCAGATGAAAGGCGTCGAACGCAGCCGCGTTTACTTCGCGTCGGACATCGTCAAAATCGCCTACAAGCCCGCCCGCGTCGCGCCGGAAGCGTTTGCCGAGGCCATCAAGCGGCTGGGGTACGGCGCGGAGCCGTACACCGGGGAGGGCGGCAGCGCGGAAACGCCGCAGCGCCGCGCCCGGTGGGCGCTGATGGTGCGGGCGGTCGTCGCGGTCTTTTTCGCGTTCAGCGCCGGTTCGTTCCAGTTGCCGTTTTATGCCGACTTCTTTGCCAAACAAGTAATTGCGCCGGATGCCGTGACCTGGCTGCCACGGGCCGAGTTTGCTTTGTCCCTGCCGGTGCTGTGGGCGGGCTGGCCGCTGTTCGTCAAAGCGTGGGGCGCAGCGCGGCGCGGCGCGGCAATCATGGAGACGCTGATTTCGGTCGGCGTCGCCGTGTCGTTTGCGTACAGCGCCTGGGTTGTGGCACGGGGCGGCGTCCATGTCTATTTTGATACCGCCGATATGCTGGTGGCGCTGGTGCTGGTCGGGAAGTTTGTGGAAGCCGGGGCAAGGTCGGAGGCCACCGGCGCGATTGCGCTGTTGTACGGCCTGCTGCCGGGCAAGGCGCTGGTCAAGTCGCCGGATGGCCGGGAAGTGCTGGTCGCGCTGAGCAAGCTGGGGGTTGGTGACCGCGTCGTAGTCCGGCCCGGCGAGCGCATTCCGTGCGACGGGCGGGTTGCGGAGGGCGCAGCTTTGGTAGACGAGAGTTTATTGTCCGGCGAAGCCCGGCCGGTCGCAAAGCGGGTAGGGGATGAAGTCGTCGGCGGCACCGTCGCGACGGACGCGCCGCTGTCAGTCGAAGTCACCCGCACCGGCTCCGAAACAACGCTGTCCCAGATGATCGCGTTAGTGGAAGAAGCGCTTGCGGCCAAGTCGCCGGTGGAGCTGTGGGCGGACAGCATCTCGCGCCGCTTTGTCCCGGCCATGATTGCGCTTGCCATTGGAACGGCTGCCGTGCTGGCGCTGTCGGGCCACTCTGCCGCCGACTGCCTGGTCCGGGCCGTGACCGTGCTTGTCATCGCCTGCCCCTGTGCACTGGGTCTGGCAACGCCGCTTGCGGTCACCACAGGCGTCGGCGCGGCGGCGGCGCGGGGGATACTTATCGGCAACGCGGACGTGCTGCAAGTGCTGCCCCGCGTGACGCACCTGCTGCTGGACAAGACCGGCACGCTGACCGAAGGCCGCTTTGCCGTCCGCACGTTTACCGGCACGGAAAGCGATCTGACCGCCCTTGCGAGTTTGGAAGAAGCGTCGGAGCATCCGCTGGCCCGTGCTTTAGTAGCCCATGCCCGAAGTCTCGGCATTGCCGCTTTGCCGGCGTCGGAGTTCGCCCGGCATGAAGGGCAGGGCGTGACGGGAACTGTTGACGGCCAAGCCTGGTTCATTGGCAACCGCGCTTTATGCGCTGCTCGAAACGCGCCCATTTCCAGCGCTTTCGAGCAGTCGGCGCAGGACGCCGAAGCAGAAGCGCAGACGGCGCTCTTTTACGGCGTCGGCACCCTTGTACGCGGCCTCCTGACGCTTGGCGACGCCCTGCGGCCCGGCGCGGCCCGTGCCGTGCAGGCGCTTCGCCGGGCCGGGCTGACGCTGGAAGTGGTCAGCGGCGACGCCCGCGCCACCACCGATGCCATCGCCCGCTCGGTCGGCATTGCCGAGGCTTCAGCGCAGATGCACCCCGCCGATAAAGCCGCCCGCGTTCGTCTGGCCCAGAAGTCGCACATTGCCGCGATGGCCGGGGACGGCATCAACGACGCGCCCGCGCTGGCCCAGGCGAATGTCGGGATTGCGTTCGGCTCCGGCACCGAGATTGCCCGCCGCGCCGCCGACATCACGCTCATCGGCGACGATTTGATGCGCCTCGCCGACCTCTTCACGCTGGCCCGGCGCACGTCTAGCATTATTCGCCAGAACCTTTTCTGGGCGTGTCTCTACAACGCCGTCTGCATTCCCCTGGCAGTCATCGGCCTCATCAAGAACCCGATTTTCGCCGCCGCCGCCATGCTCATCAGCAGCTTAAGCGTCGTCCTCAACACCCGCCGCCTGAGCCGCGAGCTGGCACAAACAAAGTAGTCTTTGCTGTATGGTACAATAGGGCCGTCAAGGAAGATCACAATGCCTATTCAAGAAAAACCAGTTGTTTGGCTTAGTTCAACGCGCAGGGACATACAAGAGCTTCCAGTGAAAGTCAAACGCGACTTTGGAAACGCTCTGGGTCAGGCGCAGAAAGGCAAGAAGCATCCTGATGCTAAGCCGCTCTTGGGATTCGGTGGAGCAAGTGTTCTGGAGATAGTCAGTAACTTTGACACAGATGCTTACCGTGCCATTTATACCGTTCGCTTCGAGGAGGCAATCTATGTTTTGCATATCTTCCAGAAGAAATCTACGCAAGGCAGGAAGACGCTGCGACGCGACTTAGAAATTATCCACGTTCGTTTGCAGCAGGCGCAAGCAATGCACCAAGAATACTTGCTGCAGGAAGAAAAAATTAATGAGTTATAACGTCTTTGCTGACATGGGCTTTGAAAATCCAGAGGAGGAACTCCTAAAGTCCGAGATTATCAGTGGGCTGCGTTCCTTGATTGACGCAAAGCAGATGACAACACAGCAAGTTGCGGAGCGGTGGCACATGGAGCCAGCCTCGCTGCCTGAACTCTTTCGCGGGGGCTGGGGTGATTACTCCATCAATCAGCTTCTTAGCTTTGCTGCTGTCCTCGGCGGCACAGTCCGCGTGACGATTGAATGTTATGGGGAAAGTCATGATGGCGTCATGAACAGCCATGATGCCGCGCCCGATGAGGCCAAGACGCTCGTACTCACTGCTTAACTCGCCATCGAATTTGCTATGAATGACCAGCCTCAGCACTTCCAGCGCGGCGAGTATACTGTCACCACTGACCGGCAGCGGATTGACTTTCCGGCTGCATTGGCACTGCTGCATGGCACGTCCTGGGGCGGCGGCATGACGCTTGCCGTGCTGGAACGGGCCTCAGAGAACTCCGTCTGCTTTGGCCTGTACGAAGACTCCGCGCTGATCGGCTTTGCCCGCGCAATTACCGACCTTGCGACTTATGCGTATCTCACGGACGTTGTCATTGACGAAACTCAGCGCGGGCAGGGCCTCGGCCGCTGGCTGGTGCAGTGCGTCCTGGCTCATCCCGACCTCCAAAACCTCCGCCGCATTTCCCTTCTGACCTCCGATGCCCAGGCGCTTTACCTGCCCTTCGGGTTTACCCCCAACACCGGCGACAGCACCTACCTGGAGCTGCGGCCCGCGCCCAAAAATAGCCCTTGATCTCTTTCTGCGGGATCGGGTAGGATCGGATCGCCTTTGTTGGAGAGGAAATTCGACCCGTGCCAGACCTGCCCGCGCCTGCTTTCGGCCCCGCCACGCTTGACCTCTTTGACCGCCCCGACGCCGCAGGTCCCTCCCCCCGCGCCGCCGCGCTCATGGCCCCGGTTCCGGGTCTTGACGCGGGCTTTGTCCACGAAGCCCGGCCCGGCTACGCTGACCCGCCCGCGCCGTTTTACGCCAGCCCCGACGACTCCCTGCGGCTGTATCAAGCCGACGCTTTGGACCTGCTGCGCCGGATGCGGGATGAATCGGTGGACATGATTTTCGCCGACCCGCCCTACTTCCTGTCCAACGGCGGCATCACCTGCGTGAATGGCCGCATGGTCAAAGTGGACAAAGGCGGCTGGGACAAAAGCACGGGCATCACCGGCGACCACAATTTCAACCTTTTGTGGCTCGACCAGTGCCGCCGCATTCTAAAGCCGAACGGCACGATTTGGGTCACGGGAACGTCCCACAACATCCACAGCGTCGGCTACGGCCTGCAAGTGTTAGACTATAAGATTTTGAACGACATCGCCTGGTACAAAGTCAACCCGCCGCCGAACCTCGCGTGCCGCTACTTCACCCACGCCACCGAGACCATTTTGTGGGCCGCCAAAAGCGCCAAAAGCCGCCACACGTTCAACTACCCGCTAATGAAAGAGCAGAACGGCGGCAAGCAAATGCAGTCCCTGTGGAGCATCACGCCCCCCGGTAAATCCGAAAAGCGGTTCGGCAAGCACCCCACCCAAAAGCCCGAAGCCTTGCTCTGGCGCATCATCGCCGCGTCTACGCACCCCGGCGAGCTAGTGCTGGACCCCTTCTGCGGCTCCGCCACCACCGGCGTCGCCTGCGCCCGCTTAGGCCGCCGCTTCATCGGAATAGAGCGCGAGACCGAGCATTTAGAACTGGCCCAAAAGCGTCTGCAAGAAGAGTATGACATGCAAAAACAGCGCCTTGACTTTGATAAATATGTAATTCCGCTTACAGGTATCGGGGGGGGGGGGGTAGAAGAAGATGGAGCGAGAAGACGCGCTGCATCAACTTCAGCAGCTTATTGGAACCGATTTATACGAGCTTGCCAAGCGTTACCCGCAGGTCACGGTGGAGCGCAACAAGGGCTGGGCCGGCCACGTCTGCGAAGTGCATTTGGGGCTGGTGCTCAACTCGTCGCCCGAACCCAACGGCGGAAGCTGGGAACTCAAGCAAGTCTCTCTAAAGCGCACCGCCGAAGGATTTCTCACCGCAAAAGAGACAATGGCGATCACCATGCTTTCGCCGCAACGCGTCTTGGACCAGCCGTTTGAGACAAGTGACGTGCTGAAAAAGCTGCGCCGCTTGATTCTTGTCGCCCGCATTTTCCTCCCGAACTCGCCGCTTGCCCCTGTTGCCCTTGTCCGCGAAGCGGACATTTCCGTCGAAACACCGCTGATTTTCAACCAGGTACGCGAGGACTACGAGCTAATCCGTGAAGTCCTGCGTGAAGAAGGCTTTCCTGCCCTGTCCGGCAAAATGGGTAAGCTCATCCAGCCCCGCACTAAAGGCGCAGGCCACGGCAGCACCACGCGGGCCTTCTATGCCCGAACCCAACTCGTCAACATTCTGCTGGGTCTGAACAAGTAAGCAGGAAAGCGCAATATATTGATCTAACTGCTTTGCATGAAGCAGTATGAAGTCGTGCAATTGGCATTAGAGCAAAATGGTGGTTTTGCGACGCTGGGGCAGCTCTATCACGTCGTCACTAAGATGCCGAAATGGCAGTCAAACTCGCTGACGCCTTTTGCCAGCATCCGTCGGATTGTACAGCAATATCCAAGCATATTCTTTCGTATCAGGCCCGGCTTGTGGGGTTTGGAAGCGCAGAAAGAGGCGATCGGCAAAGAACTGGCTTTGCCAAAATATGCCCCGCTGGCGAAGGTTGAGGCGTTCAGCCACAGTTACTATCAAGGCTTGTTAGTGGAACTGGGCAATCTAAAGCAGTTTCAGACTTTCATTCCAGCACAAGACAAAAACCAGATGTTTTTGAGGCGCAAGCTCTCGGAAGTCGCTACGCTGTCACAGCCCTACGAGTTCACCTACAGCGATATTCTAGGAAAAGCGAAAACGGTAGACGTGTCCTGGTTCAACACGCGCCGATTTCCTCATGCCTTCTTTGAGGTAGAGCATTCCACGGACATCTACAACTCCCTGCTCAAATATATGGAGTTCCAGGATTTTCGCACTGAGTTCTGGATTGTTGCCGACCAAATCCGCAAGCCCGAGTTCGAGAAACGGCTCAAATCCACAGCGTTTGCGCCCATTCAAGACCGCGTCAAGTTTCTGGGTTACGACAGCCTATCGAAACTGCATTCAACTCTGTCGGAAAGCGCGGCTCAGGAAACGCTGCTCAGATAGCTGATTTAGGGTTCATTGGGCAGGCTCCAGTCTTCATGGGCTACGCCGATTTTGGTGAAGTGGGTTGTGTTGGAGGTGACGACGACGAAGCCATTGGCTTGGGCAACCGCCGCGATGCGGCAGTCCTGGGAACCGGCGCGTTTGACGGACGCGGGGAAGTCACGGAAAATTTGGGCGGCGTCATCGTCGTAGCGGAGTGTAGAAGCGCGACTCAGGTCACGCACAACATCTAAAAGCAAATCATAAGCAACAGGAAGCTGAGGTGACTGCTGAGCGCGAAGCTGATTGATGTAATCCAGACGCCCGCGCAGCATTTCTTCCGGCGTTATAGCACTGAGATAAACTGAGCCACGCGGCACTTGCGAGACGCGCTGCTTGATGGATACATTGCCGCGCAAGAAATTGGAGTAGGTGTCAGTGTCGAAAATGTACAACTACGGCTCCACGTTGTTCCAGGCGGCGTCCATCTCGCGGCGGTGACGGCGAATGGAGTCCATCATCTCATCCCAAAAGGGGTCGTCGGCAAGATGACCGGCAGATTCTAAGAAAGGATCGGGCGACGGCGGATGAGAGGCGGGCATCTGTGCCTCTTGTCCTGGGTTTTGTGGCTGCTGTGCTTCCATAAGCGGATTATACCACAAGGGCGGGAGAAATGCTCGAAGCGATTAGCGGTGCAGGGTCTCGAAGAGGTTAAAGACGGCTGGCCGGATCAATGTAGATGTGCTTGACCAGGCTTTGCGGCAGATGGCCGAAGTCTTTGTCGGTCGTCAAAATGGTCGCGTTTTCCACCTGCGCGGCTGATGCAATCCAGAGGTCGTTCTTGCCCATCTTCACGCCGTTTCGGCGGCTGAAGTCGTCAATTTCTACATAGGAGTCCAAAATTGTTTTGTAGGGAATCGGCACGACAATCAGGTATGTCAGCAGGCTTTCCAGCATTCGCACTTTTTGAGGTCCCCAGCCATTTTGCAAGGCAATGACCCGGAGTTCGGCAGCGCTGACGATGCTGATGATAGGAACGGTCGGAATCGCATCAAGCTGGTAAGCGGCTTGAAGGTACACTTGCAGAGGTGTCCCCCAGCGTATCCAGGCCAGCAGAATGTTGGTGTCCAGCAGATATTGGATCATCCAAGCGCTTTCATTAATCGAGCGCTTTCAGTTGGGCCAGCAGGTCTTCAAGCGTCTCGTCCACTTGCAGCCCACCCCTGATTGCCTGCATGGCTGTCTGACCTGGCGGCGGCAGGCGGCGCGGTCCAAGCTCCGCGAGAGACTGCGGTACAGGATAGGTCCTGCTGTGCTCAATCTGCGTCAGCCTCTCCTGCAAAGCTCCCACTTCCGCAGTCAGCTTGCCTACTATCTGCACAAGCTGCGCCTGCGTTGCCGTCTGCTTCCGCATTTCGGAAACCCGTCCCTGCTTCCCGCGCCTCAATTCCTTGACGGCGGAGAGGTCGGCTGCTTGTGATTGGCTGCTCATCTTTTGCTCCCCCGCTTTTATTCCCCCGCGACTGCTCTGACGATGACAGTATACCACACGGCGGCGGGAAGCAGATAGCCTCATCAGGGCTTAATACAAACGCTTGACAATACTAACGCCAAAGAGTATTATAATCGTGTGATAGTCACAGTCGCAGAGGACGAAACGCACAAGGTATTTCAGGGGCAGCCTTCCCGGAAGCTGCCGCCTGATATTCAGCGGACCGCTCGCCGAAAACTGATCTACCTAGACAAAGCACAGGACTTGCGCGACCTGCGGATACCTCCCGCAAATCAGTTAGAAGCGCTTAAAGGAGACAGATTAGGTCAGCACAGTATCCGCATTAATGACCAATGGCGCATTTGCTTTACATGGAGCGCCGCTTCCAGCAGCGGAGGCGAAGCCCAGCAGCAGAAGGTCGCCGGCAGCGGCGGAAATGCTTACGCTGTTGAAGTTGTGGATTATCACTAATGCAAAAGGGGAAACGCAAATGCAGGACTTCCAGCAAGAAGCACAAAATGACTTAGGGAACATCCATCCCGGCGAAATACTGCGCGAAGATTTTCTCGTACCGATGAACCTGACGGCTTACAGGCTATCAAAAAGCATCGGCGTTCCGCAGACGCGGGTCGCGGAGATTTTAAGAGGAGAACGAAGCATCACGGCGGACACCGCGCACCGCCTGGCACACTTCTTTGGAACATCCGCGCAGCTTTGGCTCGGTCTGCAAAATCACTATGATTTGGAAAAAGCCGAGGCACAAAACCGTGCGGCATACGAACAAATACCAGCCTATGCTTATTAAAAGATTAAAAGTAGTGACGTAAATGACAACGGCGGTCAGGGTATCCCTGGCTGCCGTTTTTGTGTCAGCGGCGCAGGGTCTCGAACAGCGTCAAAGCCTGGGACACGCGGCGGGGGAAGAGCCAGGACGCGAGGGGGGCTTCGTGCCACAGCGTTACGGCATCAAGGTCATTGGGGAACAGCGGGTAGAGGCCGGCGGCGTACAACGCCTCGGCCAGCGGGTCGGTGTCGGCGACGCCGTCGGAAGACAGCAGCGCCAAAGGGCCGAAGGGACACACTTCAATCTGGATCTGGCCGCCGCCGGTTTCTAAAAGCAGGGACGGCAGGGCGTCGGGAACGTCCGGCGGGTCCAGACGGGTGAGTGGGCCAAACTCAGTGAGAGCGTCTAAGGGCAGCTCGGGCAGGTTCAAGAGGCCGTCGTAGGCGGCGTCGGCACTGGCCCGGCCCGCTTGGCGCTCAATATGAACGAGGACGCGCCCGACGGCTTCGGGCATGGTTTGGGTGGGTTTTGGCATGGCCCTATCTTACCCACGCACGCCGGCTTTGACCAGCGCCCCGAGCCGGACGGAATGGGCGTGGCAGATGGCGACGGCCAGCGCGTCGGCGGCGTCGTCGGGCTTCGGGACTTCGGACAGCCCCAAAAGGCGCGTGACCATGAACTGGACCTGCTTCTTTTCGGCCCGGCCCGTGCCGACCACCGCGCTTTTGACCTGCGTCGGCGTGTACTCGGTCCAGGGCAGGCCGCGCTGAGCCAGCGTCAATAAAATCACGCCAAGCGCCCGGCCCACGGGAATGCCGGTGGTGACGTTGTTGGTAAAAAACAGCCGCTCGGTGGCGACTTGCTCGACATCGTAGCGGTCCAAAAGCGCGTTGAACTGCTCGTAAATGGTCTTGAGGCGCGTCGGCGCATCATCGGTTGGCGGGGTCGTGATGACGCCGCAGGCGAGGTAGGAGACCCGGTCGCCGCGTTTTTCGATCACCCCGTAGCCGGTCGTCGCCGTGCCGGGGTCAATGCCGACTAGAATCATAGATTGCACCATTTGAGCGGGATTATTCTGCGATATGCAGGCCGCATTCGCGGCCCAAGCCAAAGAACCGGGTGTCTTCCTCGCTCATGCCTTCGCCGAGCGGGCGGGATGTCTGTACGTCGCCGATAGACACATATCCCTGCTCCCAGAGCGGATGGTAGGGAAGATCGTGCTGCGTGAGGTACTGGTGAACGTCGCGGTTGCTCCAGTCGTAAATAGGATGCACTTTGACGACGCCGGACTGCGCGGCAAGCGCCTGAAGTTCCGCCCGCGTGGACGACTGCGACCGGCGCAGGCCGGCAATCCAGGCTTCGGCGTGCAGGTCCGACAGCGCCCGCGCCATCGGCTCGGTCTTGTTGAGGGCATTGAACTTGGCTATCCCCTCCGCGCCCTGCTCCCAGAGTTTGCCGAACCTTGCTTCCTGCCATTCCCGGCTGACTGAACTTTGGTACACTTGCAGGTTCAAACGCAACCGCTCGGTCAGCGCGTCAATGAAGTTGTAAGTTTCTGGGAATAAATACTGCGTGTCCAGCAGCACGACGGGGACGTCCGGCTGCTGCTGCGTGACCATGTGCAGCAGAACGGCGGCCTGTGCGCCGAAGCTGGAACTCAGCAAAATGTTCGCGGGCCAGCGCTTCAGCGCATACGCGACGCGCTCTTCCGCCGTAGCCGACGCGAGCGCTTGATTGGCTTCTTCTAATTCCGTAGGTAACATAGTCTAAGAATGCCGGTGCTGGGGTAAGAAGTTCCTGACGAAAAGTGAGACACAAAGAAACGGAACCATGCAATGACCGATTTCCTGCGGGTGGCCCTGATCGGCTGCGGCCTGATCAGCGACGACCACATCCGCGCTTATGCCGCCCATGCCGACCGGGCCAAAATCACCGTTTGTTATGACATCGACGCAGAAAAAGCGAAATCTCGCGCCGCGAAGCTAAACGCGCATGTCGCGGCCTCTTTGCATGTCGCGGCCTCTTTGGAAGACATTCTCGCCGACCCGAACGTAGACGCTTTGGAAGTCTGTACGCCGCCGCACCTGCACCCGGAAATCTGCATCGCCGCCGCGAGAGCCGGCAAGCATGTCCTCTGCCAGAAGCCGCTCGCCCGCACCGTGGCCGAGTGCGACGCCATGATTGCCGCCGCCCATGCCGCCGGAACGGTGCTGTTCTACGGCGAAACTAACCGCACCCTGCCGTCGGCCCTGGAAGCGAGGCGCGTCATGGACGCCGGGCGTATCGGCCAATTCGTCGGTATTCAGGCGCGGTTTGCCTACTGGCAGGGCGGCGAGATATTAAACACCGCTTGGCGCTACGACCCGGCAGTCGCCGGCGGCGGCCAGCTTCTGGACAGCGGCATTCACGCCCTCGCGCTTCTGAACACGCTCGGCGGCTCTGCCCAGTCCGTTTCGTGCTACACGCACCGCTTCCGGCCTGAGATGGGCGGCGAAGACACCACCGCCTTGGCCGTTCAGTTTGACGGCGGTGCTGTCGGCACGCTGTTCTCGTCCCAAGCCGTCGGCACCTGGGTTCCCGGCCCGCTTCTCACCGTGTCCGGCACGGAAGGCGCACTGACCCTCGGCGGCGGCGCGGCCCTCACCCTGCATCGGCCTGACCTACCGGATCGCAAAGAAGTATTGCTTGGCGAAGACGGCAACTCCTTCGCCGCCATGATCGGAGCCTACTTAAACGCCGTTCTGCG